>Ga0209407_1000027_pt1:0-2500 | contig 198750 bp, 173 predicted proteins | sample AD_JPNHG3_MetaG_FD_184410 | JGI IMG/M metagenome (GOLD analysis project Ga0209407, IMG submission 184410) | Active sludge microbial communities of municipal wastewater-treating anaerobic digesters from Japan - AD_JPNHG3_MetaG (SPAdes) (version 2) | ecosystem: Engineered > Bioreactor >... | reverse complement strand
AGCCTTGGATGACCTGTGGATAGGAGTGAAAAGCTAATCGAGTACGGTGATAGCTGGTTCTCCCCGAAATGCATTTAGGTGCAGCCTCGTATTGAGAGTGGCGGGGGTAGAGCTACTGGATGGATGAGGGGGACTGGGGTCCTACCGATTTCAACCAAACTCCGAATACCGTTACTTACAGATACGGGAGTGAGACTACGGGTGATAAGGTTCGTGGTCTAAAGGGAAACAGCCCAGACCGACAGCTAAGGTCCCCAAGCCCGCGCTGAGTGTGACAAGGATGTGGGGGAGCCTGGACAGCCAGGAGGTTGGCTTAGAAGCAGCCACCCTTGAAAGAGTGCGTAACAGCTCACTGGTCGAGCGCCCCTGCGCCGATAATGTAGGGGGCTAAGCGCGGCGCCGAAGCTTCGGAACAGGCATACTTAAGTGTGTGCTTAGTTGGTAGGGGAGCGTTCTGTACGGGGTGAAGTCGTGTCGTGAGGCGCGGTGGACTGTACGGAAGTGAGAATGCCGGCATAAGTAGCGAGAAACGCGTGGGAAACGCGTTCGCCGAATGCCCGAGGATTCCTGGGGAAGGTTCATCCTCCCAGGGTTAGGCGGGACCTAAGGTGAGGCCGAAGGGCGTAGCCGATGGACAGCAGGTAGACAATCCTGCCCCGCCCCGTAACCGTTACTACCGATGGGGTGACGCAAGAGGCTAGGTGCTCCGGGTGATGGAATACCCGGTACAAGGGTGTAGGGGGACGGACCAGGCAAACCCGGTCTGTTATTAACCTTGAGACCTGATGTGGATCCGCCGTAACGGCGGAGAAGTCATTGAGGCCCTATTGCCGAGAAAAGCCTCTAGGGAGGTTATGGGGTGCCCGTACCTCAAACCGACACAGGTGGGCTGGCTGAGCAGGCTAAGGCGGACGAGATAACCCTCACCAAGGAACTCTGCAAGTTGACCCCGTAACCTAGGGAGAAGGGGTGCCGCGGCGGTGAAGTGTGTACATGCGGAGCTGCTTGCGGTCGCAGAAACAAGGCCCAGGCGACTGTTTAGTAAAAACACAGGACTCTGCTGAAGGCGTTAAGCCGACGTATAGGGTCTGACACCTGCCCGGTGCTGGAAGGTTAAGGGGAGAGGTTATCCGGCACTCAGCTGATGTTGTCAGGAGTTGAAGCCATGTATTACGTGTATGTACTTGAGAACGAAGAAGGAGGCACGTACACGGGTTATACGCGCGACCTTGCCAGGGGATGGCTGAGGGAGCGGATAGCCTGTAGCATGGAAGAAGCTCTTAACGACATTCGCTGAGTGTCGGAGAAGCTTTGAACCGAAGCCCCAGTAAACGGCGGCCGTAACTATAACGGTCCTAAGGTAGCGAAATTCCTTGTCAGGTAAGTTCTGACCTGCACGAATGGTGTAACGATCTGGGCGCTGTCTCGGTGGGGGGCTCGGTGAAATTGTGGTACCGGTAAAGACGCCGGTTACCCGTGGTGGGACGGAAAGACCCCGTGGAGCTTTACTGTATCCTGATATTGGGTCTCGGTATGTCATGTACAGAATAGGTGGGAGGCGTTGAAGGCGCGGCGTCAGCCGTGCTGGAGCCGTCGTTGGGATACCACCCTTGATGTACTGGGGTTCTAACCGCGAGTTCTGAATCGGACCGCGGGACATTGTCAGGTGGGCAGTTTGACTGGGGCGGTCGCCTCCTAAAGAGTAACGGAGGCGCGCGAAGGTCACCTCGAGGCGAATGGAAATCGTCTTTTGAGTGCAAGGGTATAAGGTGGCCTTACTGTGAGACCGACGGGTCGAACAGTCTCGAAAGAGGGTCCTAGTGATCCGGCGGTACCGAGTGGAAGGGCCGTCGCTCAACGGATAAAAGCTACCCCGGGGATAACAGGCTGATCTTGCCCGAGAGTTCCCATCGACGGCAAGGTTTGGCACCTCGATGTCGGCTCGTCGCGTCCTGGGGCTGAAGCAGGTCCCAAGGGTTGGTCTGTTCGCCCATTAAAGCGGTACGTGAGCTGGGTTTAGAACGTCGTGAGACAGTTCGGTCCCTATCCACCATGGGCGCAAGTGGTTTGAGGGGAGCTGCTCCTAGTACGAGAGGACCGGAGTGGACGCACCTCTGGTGTACCGGTTGTGCCGCCAGGCGCATATGCCGGGTAGCTAAGTGCGGAACGGATAACCGCTGAAAGCATCTAAGTGGGAAGCCGGCCCCGAGATGAGACCACTCACCGCGCATAAAGCGGGTAAGGTATCACGGAGACGACGTGATTGATAGGCCAGAGGTGTAAGGGCTGCGAGGCCTTGAGCTGACTGGTACTAATTGACCGAGGCCTTAACCTCTTTGATCTGCTTCATCCATAAAAGGGCCGTTAATCGTTAATCGTAAGATACCGTCTTCCGTCAACCTTGAAAATAATGAACCCTCATAAGCCGATCTGTTTCAACAGGCCATGGCGAACCTGTTCTTCGCCCAAAGGGGGTCAAAGGCGGTTCTGTTCTTCAGGA
>Ga0209407_1000026_pt1 | contig 209817 bp, 172 predicted proteins | sample AD_JPNHG3_MetaG_FD_184410 | JGI IMG/M metagenome (GOLD analysis project Ga0209407, IMG submission 184410) | Active sludge microbial communities of municipal wastewater-treating anaerobic digesters from Japan - AD_JPNHG3_MetaG (SPAdes) (version 2) | ecosystem: Engineered > Bioreactor >... | reverse complement strand
TTTTCTTACCTAACTCTTCCATTCGTTCGGCAGCGTAACCATCAAAATAGCGGATCATTTTTTCACGAGAATCAATAGATTTGATCTCTTTTGACATATCAATATTCATTTCAATCCTCTATCAAATTCTTTGAATTATGAATATCCAGAAGCCTCTTTCTCGTAACCTGTATGGCAAACTTGGATAAATCACTCCCAATCCATCGCCTGCCTAATTTCTCTGCCACCGCTAAAGTTGTCCCAGAGCCACAGAAGAAATCGGCAACGATGTCCCCTTCGTTTGAGGACACAAGGATGATACGTTTTAGGAGGGCCTCGGGTTTTTGGGTGTCAAAATATAACTTTTCGTAATCTGTTGGACTTGTGACTAATCCAATGTCTGACCACCAATCATTTACTGGAGTACCTTCTTGTCTAAGCCCCATTTCAGCGTATTTCCCTTTAACCTTAGTTCGGCCTCTTTGAACTGTTCCTACAGAATATTGTCTATATTGTGTATTAAAAATCCATGTTTTACTTTTTGTATAAAAGAATATCACATCATGCTTATGAGGATATTCATCTCTTGGAATGCCTCCACCCGCATAACACCAACTAATCTCATTCCTAAAATTCTCGTATCCAAAAATTTCATCCATTATCACTTTGACATAATGCCCCACATGCCAGTCAAGATGAACATAAATGGAACCGTTTTCAGCCAGTAAATCCCTCATCAAAACCAACCGCTCATACATATACTTGAGATAAGAGGCAATCCCACCGCTCCAAGTGTCTCTATAAGCACGCTCTTCTATAATGGAAGGCTCCTTTTCTATCTGCTCATCGCCCAATGTAGTTCTAACCGTGAAATCTGAACCTGTGAAAAACGGAGGATCAATGTAAATGAGATTTATTTTCCCAGCCCAACCTTGCTTAATTAAAGAAGACATCACCAGTTTGTTATCACCCCAGATAAGAAGGTTCTTCCAGTCTTTTGGGTAATCCTTTGGCCATTCGTCTTCGGGGAAAAGCGGTATATCTATTCCACCTTTGATTCTCGGCTTGTTTACAGTCTCAACGGTCTGAAATGGGAGATTTGGCTTTTCTATAGGAGTTTTTTCTCCCAAGTCTAATTTGTCATATTTTTGATGCCAGAGGAGTTCTACATATTTTTTATTTTCAGCCATGTTTTTGTCTCCTTATGGTGTCATAAAGGCAGCCTTCATAATATTCTTTTCCGTTCGTTCGTGCCATACACCCACCGATTTCACTTAACACGTTAATAAATGAAATTGCCACAATTACTATACTATATTCTAAAATCTCTGCGCCGTCTATATCCCGCCATTGATCCGGCTTTATCACTTTTGCTAGCTCTAAAGAAAGCCGTGTGGATTACTTTGTTGTCATATACAAGTGCGAAACTGTCTTGGTTCATAAGGAAATTGAATTTTTGACCCTTTCAATAAGGATAAATATCTCCGATTTTTGATAGAGTGATTTACCTTTTTTTGACGTTTTTATGGATAGCCTCCATTTTAATTTTACCATGAAACCGTTCGATTTTACCATTGCTCTGAGGATAATATACGGAAGTGCGCACCTATTTCAAAACGCATCCCCGCAAAAATTCCTTGAAATCCATGGCGACAAACGGTTAGCGCTTACAAAAATTTTCTCTTGTTTATAAATTAAAATTTTACCACTTCCAAGTGAATCAAAACACTGTCTCCTCTTTAAATCCATTATTTCCCCTAATGGGTTGCATTCATAAAAAATTAGCCAACAATATGAACCAATTCGCGTTCTTTTGTTTTTCAAATATATAACCATTTAGGGATGCTGAATCCAATATTTAGTCCAAATAGAAAAAAGGGAGAAAAATGTACTAGAATGAATCTGCATTTTTAATCACCTCTTCTTTTACTTTGGTTTTTTTACCACTAATGTATTTTCCATACGTGAATATAGCGGATAACGATTTAAATGCCAAAATTAATCTGCTCATTTATAACAACTGGGCATTGATATGCAAAGAAAAAATTTATCACCAGAGTGCAACCAGCATTTTTCGCAATAATTTTATGTCGTTCAGGAAACTCGCCAGCGATCTTTCCTCGCGAAATTACTAATATAAAAATCAGTAAGTTTTTGGATTAAAGATATACTGTTGGATTGAACTTAGAAGTTTTTTAGCGGACGAGGCGTCCGATTCGCCACCAGCGAATTTTTTTATCAAGCTGGTAAAGCGGTCGTTCTTTATCCCAGGACATATACGTAATCAATCCCCGTCCCATAACGGCATCGAACGGCACGAAGCCCCAGAACCGGCTATCCCAGCTATTATCGCGGTTATCGCCCATCATGAAGTAATGATCCTGTTCAGCGATATAATAGTCAGCCGGTTTACCGTCAATGTACATTTTCCCCTGATAAATGCGGAAGGTGTGACCTTTCAGTTCCGCCGCATTTTCGATTATGCCGGTTTGAATCTGGCCGAAACGAAGCGTATCGCCTCTGGCCGGAACGTATATCGGTCCGTAATTATCTTTATTGCCGATGCCGTCGGGAAATATCTCCGGATCATTCCAACCATTGGGTGCAATATATCGTGAAATAAATTTCGAATGTTTAGGATTTGGGAAGATTTCACCGTCCACATAGACAACTTTATTGTGGATTTCAACGGATTGCCCGGGTCCCGCGATACAGCGCTTGACATAATTCAGCGATGGGTCAACTGGATACTTGAAAATCACCACTTCACCCTGTTCCGGCTTTTTAAAAGATGGCAACCGAAACCAGGGAATATGAAAACCAATTTTCGTCCAGGGAATCCCAATCCAATCCGGCATCCGACTGCCATAAATGAATTTTATACCGAGAATAAAATCGCCGGTCAGGATCGTATTTTCCATAGAGCCGGTTGGTATTTGATAGGCTTCGATGATGGTAGCTTTCAAGCCTAAAGCTATGAGCAGGACGATTCCCCAGGACTTGACCTCCTGCCAGAATTTGCTCTCACCTGTCTTCTTTTCTTGCTTTTGTTCTTTCATAATTTTAATGGGGAAAATTTACAACCTTTAACTCGGAGAACCAATGATAGTTCATAAAAATATTCAGAATGTCTGTCTGGATTAGAACTCTAAATTAAAACTATCTTGTTAATCTTGTCTAAAAATCTTTTACGACCTTACCATTTTATTGGACGACGATGCTGACGATTTTATTCTTTACGACAACTGTCTTGGCAATCGTGCGCCCTTCGAGGTAACGCCGGACATTATCAATCTGCAGAGCCTTTTCAATGCATGCCTGGTCCTCGGAATCACGTTCAATATCGAAAGTAGCACGAATTTTTCCATTAACCTGCACTGCCATAGTAACAAGATCATCAATAATTAAACTTGGGTCATAGGTTGGCCAGTCCAAGTACGTCAGGCTTTGATCATTGCCCAGCAAATTCCAAATGTGTTCGCTAATGTGAGGTGCGAATGGATTCAATAAATGCAGAAATGTCTCCATCACCGATAGCGGTTTAACCGCCAATTTGGCGATTTCATTGACAAATATCATCATTTGCGAAATGGCGGTATTGAAGCGCAGATTCTCTATGTCATCCGTAATTTTGAATATGGTTTTATGCAAAATAGAATTAGTCGAAGCCTCAGGGGTAATATCTTGAATATCAGGGCTAATCGAACCTTCTTCGGTTAGGTAGAGATTCCATACTCGATTTAAAAACCGAAAAATGCCTTCAATGCTGGAAGTATTCCAGGGTTTGACGCGCGTCAGTGGTCCCATAAACATTTCATACATACGAAAAGTATCCGCGCCATAGGTCTCAATGATTTCGTCTGGGTTAATGACATTGCCGCGCGACTTGCTCATTTTCTCGCCGTCTTCGCCCAGAATCATACCCTGATTGACTAATTTCATAAAAGGTTCGGGCGTCGAGACATAGCCCAGATCATATAAAACTTTATGCCAGAAGCGAGAATATAGCAAATGCAAAACAGCGTGCTCAGCGCCGCCGATATACAAATCAACCGGCATCCATAATTTTTCTTTTTCTTTGTCGCAAAACGCTTGATCGTTGTGCGGATCAATAAAACGCAGATAGTACCAGCACGAGCCCGCCCATTGCGGCATAGTGTTGGTATCATAGCGGCAATGTTTACCGGTTTCCGGATCTATAAAATCAACCCACTCCGGCAGATTAGCCAGCGGAGATTCTCCCGTTCCGCTGGGTTCGTATTTTTCCAGAGGTGGCAACTCCAGCGGTAGCTTCGATTCATCTATAAGGTGAATATTATTATCTTCATCATAATATAACGGGAACGGTTCACCCCAATAGCGTTGGCGGGAAAATACCCAATCGCGCAATTTGTATTGAACTCGCGACTGACCGATTCCCTTTTCACTTAGCCAGTTAATGATTCGGCGTTGCGCCTCAGCCACATTTAATCCGTTCAAAAATCCTGAATTAACTAATATACCGTCGCCGACATAAGCTTCTTTGGTAATATCGCCTCCGGAAATGACCTCGACGATCTCGAGTCCGAATTTCTTAGCAAATTCCCAGTCGCGCTGATCGTGACCGGGAACCGCCATTATTGCTCCGGTTCCATAGGACATCAGTACATAATCGGAAGTCCAGATCGGAATGCGGCGCTCATTGGCCGGGTTGATCGCATATAAACCGGTGAATACGCCGGTTTTCTCCTTCGCCAGTTCGGTGCGGTCTAGGTCGCTTTTGGAAGCAGCCGCTTGCTGATAAGCTTCTACCGTTTTCCGGTATTCCGGTGGTACTAAAGTCTTCAAAATCGGATGTTCGGGCGCTAAAACCATATAAGTCGCCCCAAATAAAGTATCCGGTCGAGTGGTGAAAACCCTGATAGTCTGATCTGAACCTTCAATTTTAAAATCTATATCGGCGCCTTCGCTCCTTCCAATCCAGTTGCGTTGCATTTCCTTGATACTTTCCGGAAAATCAACTAGATCAAGGTCTGCCAGAAGACGATCGGCATAGGCGGTGATTCTCAACATCCACTGCCGCATCGGAATCCGAATGACGGGATAGCCACCGCGTTCGGATTTGCCATTTATGACTTCTTCATTTGCCAGAACGGTTTTAAGTTCCGGACACCAATTGACCGGCACTTCTGCCAGATAAGCCAGCCCCATTTTGTAGATTTGCTGAAAAATCCACTGCGTCCATTTGTAGTATTTGGGATCGGTGGTGTTAATTTCGCGATCCCAGTCATACGAAAATCCAAACGACTTAATCTGGCGCCGAAAGGTATTGATGTTTCTTTCGGTAGTTATTTTCGGATGAGTACCGGTTTGGAGCGCATAGTTCTCAGCCGGTAATCCGAAAGCGTCCCATCCCATCGGATGCAAAACGTTAAAACCTTTTTTCCGTTTATAACGAGCGATGATGTCGGAAGCGATATAGCCCTCCGGGTGTCCGACATGCAGACCGGCTCCCGATGGATAGGGAAACATATCCAGTACATAGTATTTAGGTTTATTAGATTTATCTGGGGTTTTAAAAGTCTTGTTCTCTTCCCAATATCTCTGCCATTTCGGTTCAATTTCTTTGAAAGGATACATTAATTACTCGTCTCTAAGTTTGGAAAAATCAGTATAAAACTCTGAATTTGATCGTATTCGGTATATTCATTATTTCAAGGAGCGCTTCATTATCGTGATTTTTTTCAATATCGGTGATCACGTAACCGATGTCTTCCGTGGTTTTTAAATATTGTCCGACGATATTAATTCCATGATTGGCTAAAATGTGGTTGATTTGGGATAAGATGCCGGGGACATTGTAATGGACGTGGATAAGCCGGTGAGCATCATTAAATTGTGGCAATTGCAAATTGGGAAAATTCACACTCATAATCGTGTTGCCCGAGTTGATAAAGCTGATAATTTTCGAGGGAACGAATTGCGCAATATTTTCCTGCGCTTCTTCGGTATTTCCACCGATATGGGGTGTGATAATTGTATTCGGCAAATGGCACAACTGGCAGTAGAATTTCTCCTGATTATTTAACGGTTCATCCGGAAAAACGTCAATAGCCGCTCCTCGGATATGTCCATTTTGAATGTTCACCGCTAGAGCCTCGATATCAACAACATGACCACGACTGAGATTGAGAAATAAAACGCCTGGCTTCATCTTCTTGAATTGTTCGGCGCCAATTAGATGGAAATTTTCCTTGCGACCATCAACGTGAACCGATACTACATCGGCAATAGCGAAAAGTTCATCAAGGGAATTGCATTTCCGGGCATTGCCAAGTGCTAATTTTTCGACAATATCATAATAGTAAACCTGCATACCCATATCTTCAGCCAAAATTGACAGTTGCGCACCAATTTTACCATAACCGATTATGCCAATTTTCTTCCCGCGGACTTCATTGCTATTTTTGGAATTTTTATCCCAGACTCCTGCGTGAAGTTTCTGGCTTTTATCGAAAATACCGCGAAAAAGCATAATGATTTCACCGATAGCCAGTTCAACCACACTGCGCGTATTGCTGAAAGGAGCGTTAAAAACAGCCACTCCTTTCTGCGAACAGGCTTTCAGGTCAATCTGGTTAGTACCGATGCAAAACGCTCCAATAGCCAGCAAATTTCCAGCATTTTCCAGTATTTCGGCATCAACAACTGTCTTGGAACGGATTCCAAGAACCGCAACATGTTTGATCTTATCTTTCAGAACTTCATGTGGGACACTACCGGAAAGCGATTCGACCGGAAAACCTTCCGTCTGAAAAAGGCGCTGGGCTGTCGGAGAAATATTTTCCAATAATAACACATTGGTTTTACTTTTTTGAAAGGTTATATCCATATTATTATCCATTTTTTCAGCCTCAAATTTAAAACAATTTAATACTTTTTCACCGTTTGAGTGAATCCAATTTTAAATATTTTTTGAATTATTAAAATAGTTTAGTGATTAAAGAATCTAGCTCACCAAGTATCTTCTTATGATTTCCGATAATTAATTGGGTAGCTTGATCAATATAATGGGCGAGACTTTCGCCGATGTCAGCCGGTAATTCATTTTCATCAAGCACACTCACTTCGCCCCGCGGCGAAATAAAAACGTCCACAACCAAATCCCGCCACTCGAATTGGAAACTACTCAAGCGAATCTTATCGGCTACATTAAAATAATCTCCCAAATGTTCACCTTGCCGATCAAACCAGCGATACAAATTAAATGGTCGCGACTCCCAGTAGAAAGCATAAGTCTGTGTGTGCTCCGGCAAAATCAGATTATTGACAAGGTATGGTTTTTCGAGAATATATCTTAATATTCCAAGGTTTTTATTCAGAGCAATTAACTCGCAGTCAAAGGTGCGGACTTCGCCGGACAATAAATGTTTGACTTCGCGACAAGTGGGATAAATCATTTCAATTTCGTTCAAGCAATAAGATGCTCAATCAAAATTTTCAAACCAATAGCAATCAGGATGATTCCACCGACTACTTCCACTTTTTTACCAAGATAACGTCCAATCCGTTTGCCAATTAGTATGCCGGTAAAAGAAATAATAAAAGTGACAGCTCCAATAACAATGGCAGGTATTGCAATTTCAATTTCCAGAAAAGCAAAGGTAATTCCGACCGCCAGCGCATCAATGCTAGTAGCCAGCGACAAACCAAATATATAGTGATTATTCGACGGATCAAATGCGGGCGCACATTCCTTTTTCGAGAAAGCCTCATAAATCATCCGAATCCCGATAAAAGCTAATAGGCCAAAAGCAATCCAGTGATCGAAATTCGCCAGGTAATTCTGCAGAGTCTGACCAGCCAGCCAGCCGATAACCGGCATTAACGCCTGAAAACCGCCGAAAGCCAGCGGGACTTTCAGAAACTTATACTTATTATGAGGCTGAATCGCCAAACCGCAGGTAATCGAAATGGCAAAGGCATCCATTGAAAGACCGATTGCAATTAATATTAATGCCAACAAATCCAACTATTCCTGCTCAGGCTCTTCTTCGTTAGTCACATTAAGATAATTGACTTCTTGTTCAGGCGGTAGTTCTTCTTTTTCGCCCAGCTCGACTTTGGCAATTTTCTCAAACGAATTGGAAATTTTATTGGAAGTCGTATGAATGTCCTTGACGTCTTTTTGAACCGTGTCTATGTGGGCGGATAATTTATTCCAGCGATCACGATAGCGACGGAATTCCTCCGACAATTTCATAATTTCCTGCTGAATAATGTCGGCATATTTGCGGCGCTCTATATCACGCAAGACAAGTTGAACCGTATTCAAAACTGCCATAAAAGTCGTCGGCGAAGTCAACCAAACTCGACGGGAGTGGGCATATTTTATTAAATCGTCATGGTAGGCATACAATTCAGCAAAAACCGCTTCCGCCGGGATGAACATAATCGCCTGGTTGGAGGTTTCGCCCGGCAAAATGTACTTATCGGCAATGTCGTCAATCTGCTTCTTGACGTCAGCTTTGAATAGTTTCGTAGCCGCAATATGTTCAGCTTCGGATAAGTTCTTGTCAATCGAGCGCTTATAATTATCCAGCGTAAATTTGGCATCAATCGGTATATTGCCGATTGGCTCCGGCAAAAACAGGATGGCATCCACAGTTTTATCATTACTGAGCGTATATTGAATCTGGAATATTTTATCGTTCTTTTCACCAAAAATGGCATAGAGAACCTGGTTGAGCTGCACTTCGCCGAAAATGCCCCGGCTTTTCTTATCGCTTAAAATTTCCTGAAGTGAGACGACATTAGTCGAGAGGCTTTCGATATTTTTCTGGGCTTCATCAATTTTTGCCAATCGCTCAATCACACTGGTGAATGTCTCATTAGTTTTTTTGAAACCTTCACTGAGGTTTTCCTGGACTTTATTATTAATCGCATCTAATTTTTCTGCAACATTTTTAGTCAAATGCTCAAAGTCGTCCGACACTGCCTTTTTGAAAGTATCTTTGAACTGGTTGAAATCTTCAGTTTGTTTTTTACTGGTCTCACCGAGTGATTTGGTGATTTCTACTTGAAAGTTGCCGAATTTTTCGATCATCTCACGATTTTTAGTAGAAACATTATCGGTAAATTCGGTGAAACGCTTCTGAACGATGTCCGCCGTCTGGGACTGCATCAACTCTGGAAAAATATTCAACTGCGATTCCAGGGCAATAATTTTTTCTTTCAAAGCCTCCAGCGCGACATTGTCGGATTGATTCGCCTTTTTTCTTACCATCGTCAGGATAATTACCAGTATACTGATAATAACTAAGCCACCAATTATTATTAATAAGTTCGTGTTCATAAATACTGCCTTTTAATTATCTGCCATACGGATTTTATTGAAAAATGAATTTAATAGAGCCCGGCATATTTCGGCCTTGACCCCGCCCTTGACCATGGCTCTATGATTCAGCAGGTTTTGGTCGCAAAGGTTTTCGACCGAACCGCACATTCCGGCTGCATCGTCATAGGCGCCGAAAACGACTCGCGGAATTCTGGCATTCAGAATAGCACCGGCACACATCGGACAGGGTTCCAGGGTAACATATAAAGTACAATCCTCCAACTGCCAGGAATCTAAAAAAGTCGCCGCGGAAGTGATTGCCAACATTTCAGCATGGGCGGTCGGGTCTTTCAAGCATTCCCGTTGATTATGACCTTTGCCGATGATTTTATCGGCGTGAACGATGATGGCTCCGACAGGTATTTCACCGGCATCTAGCGCCTTTTCGGCCTCCTTTATCGCGAAATCCATCCAATATTCATCGGAATTCACAATCAAACCCATAATAAAATTTAAATAAACTTTCCGACGAAAAATAACCATATCCAGACTTTCACCGATTTTTTTAGTAAAATGCCAATTAATTGGAATACGATTTACCTCTTGCCTGCTATCGAGTTTTTTTCTATCCAAAAAGACACGAGGGCACGGAAACGAGGTTAAGGTCGAGAAAAGAGAAAATGTAGGTCGAGTTGCCAACTCGACCAGTGGTGATTGGAAAAGCCTTTTGAACCACAAAGGCTCTAAGACACAAAGCGCCCTTGACTTAAGGCGGCGCCTGATGACTTGAGTTAATCACAACGAAAGCATTTTTTACCACAGAGGGCACAGAGAATATGAGGGTTTCTATGTAAGTAAATTTCGAATATAAAATTCCAATGTTCTAAGTAAAAAATTTACACATCGCCAGACTGTCCTTACTTTATATTTTGGTAATTTGGATTTTGGAATTTTATTTACATAGTTCTTAGCGAACTTGGTGGCTTTATCTTTTAACCACAAAGACACGAAGGCGCGAAGATTTTTGCCCTATTTTAGTATAACTTGATATTCAAGAAGATATGCTTTCTCCAAGCTAATTTTGGTGGAGAATTCTGAACCATAGTCTTTGATTAATTGCCTCTTTTTCCGTATAATTCGACCGTAAAAATTTGAAAATTCGATTAATCTTTTGGTAGTAATATTTCATTTTCGACGTTTTACATACCAAACCAATTTAACCTGCCTGCGGCGGGTCGGAAATTGGTTTTGACGCATGCTAACTTGAAAATAAATTGTTAAGGAAAGCATAATGGACAACTCGCAATTGCAACAGAAATTATCAGCGACGGCTTTAAATGCCGCTCTCGAGGCTGGCAAAATTCTCAAACAAAAAGTCAATACCGCCTTGAAAATTGACTATAAGGGGCGCGTCAACCTAATAACCGAAGCCGATCGTATGTCTGAAAAAACTATTATTGAAACAATCCGCCGTCAATTTCCTGAACATCAGATTCTATCTGAAGAGAGCCCATTGATAGAAACTTCTTCCGATTACAAATGGATCATAGACCCGCTGGACGGCACAACCAATTTTGTGCACGGCTTTGCCTTCTTTTCCGTTTCAATTGGGCTGGAATATCAAAAAGAATTGTTATTAGGCGTTGTTCACGCTCCTTTACTGGGCGAGACTTTTACCGCTTTTAAAAATCAAGGCGCATTTCTCAATGGACAACCGATTCGAGTTTCGCAGAACAAGAAACTTTCCGATAGTCTATTAGCTACCGGTTTCCCTTATGAGAATAATACCACTTTTCAGCGCAACTTCGATCTTTTCCGGAGGATATATCCACTTACTCAAGGTGTTCGACGCGTCGGTTCGGCGGCAGTTGATTTGTGTTATACCGCCTGTGGCCGCTTCGATGGATTCTGGGAATTGGATTTAAACGCCTGGGACGTGGCGGCTGGAGCGCTTATCGTTCAGGAAGCCGGTGGAAAAACAGTGAATATGGACGGCTCGGATTTTTCAGTTTATGCCCGCCAGTGTTTGGCAACGAACGGTTTAATCGAAGCCGAATTATTGCCGATTTTCAAAGAATAAATTCTAATCAGTCACACCGGTCGGCTCATTTTTCCGAATAGCAACTTCATGGATTACGCGCTGGGAAGCGCGCAAAACTGTCAGTGTAACGTTCGGCAGATTTAATTTTTCACCGGGACGCGGAATTTTTTGCAAGTGAGTAATAATAAGCCCGCCAATCGTTTCGTAGTCGCCTTCCGGTAAATTCAGTCCAAATTTGTCATTTAGCTCCTGAATTTCCATTTTGCCGGAGGCAATAATCGTCCCGTCCTTCTGAATTTTATAGCGAAGACGAACCTGGTCATATTCATCTTCTAATTTGCCGACCACCTCTTCCAGAATATCTTCAATCGTCACAATGCCCTCTGCTCCGCCATATTCGTCAACAATTATCGCCATATTATTGCCGCTTTTTTTCATTTGCTCGAACAAAACATGGATACTCATATTAGGCGGGACATAAAAAGCTGGACGAATGAATCCCCTGATTGGGTTATTATTATTTTCACCAATGACATCAAAACTATTCAATATGCCAATAATATTGTCAACCCGCTCCCGATACACCGGCAAACGGCGATGCTTACTTTCGGAAATAATTTGCACCGCTTCCTGAACAATGGCGTCTTCTGGCAAAGCAGTGACTTGAATTAGTGGTACCATAACATCTTCAGCCTTTTTTTCTTTGAATGATAAAAGTCGGCCGATCATTTTGCGTTCGTTTGGGTCAACATTAGTCTTATCGCTTATTTTCATCAAGATTTTAAGTTCTTCCTTACTGATAAATGGTAATTTATGGCTAAGTTCGCCGCCAAGTGCGGTGGTGATATAAGAGGCGATTCCCGAAAACAATCGAACCAAAGGCGTCAGTATTAGAGACATTATCCTTAATGGACGAGCAATTTTCGGGGCAATCACGTCGGCATATTGTTGAAAAATACTTTTTGGAACGATTTCGGCAAAAATCCAGTTGATTAAACTCATACAGAAAATTGCGACGAATACACCGGCGCCTTGCAAATATTTATAGCTCAAAGCCGTTGCCAGCATCGTACTGGTCACGGTGCAAATATTCGTGCCGATTATAGTCGTTCCTAAAACCCATTCCGGTTGCTTTAGAAGGCTAGCGACCAATTTGGCATCTTTTTGTCCCCTTTTAGCATTATGTCGCAAGCTAATCCGATCCACTGAAACCAGCGCCATTTCCGAACCGGAGAAAAACCCTTCCCCCAGAACACAAACTGCAATGATCAGAATCGCTAAACCCGTCGGTATCATAATCTTTTCACCAGCAAGATTTCGATCCGGTTATTTTCGATTTTCTCGACGGTGAATTGCCAGCTGTCGTAAATCCTTTGAGCGTTAACAGCCGGTAATTCATCAAATAAACTGGAGACAAATCCACCGATAGTTTCAAATTCATCTACCGGAATGCAGGCTTTTAATAATTCGTTGAAACGGGTTATCGGCAAAGTTCCACGTACTCGATAGATTTGATCGTTAATTTTCTCAAATTCCTCTTTTTTTACTTCAAATTCATCTGAAATCTCACCGAAAATTTCCTCCAGTAAATCCTCAATGGTTATCAAGCCCTGCACTTTGCCGTCTTCATCCCGAACGATAGCCATTGAAATTCGCTTACTTTGAAAAACATGGAATAATTCATCTACTCGCTTAGTTTTGGGTACAAAAAACGGTGGACGCAGAAGATTTCGAAGATTCCCCGGCGTAGCTTCGCTATCCGTAGCATTTACCGAAATGCCAACCAGATCAGTAGCAAACAATATTCCGATAATATTATCAGGACTATCTTCATAAATCGGAACCTTAGATATATGCCTATTCTTGATTGCGACGACAATTTCCGGTAGAGGCATATTGACCGGCAAACTAAAAATTAAACTGCGCGGTGTCATAACATCGGCGGCAATCAAATCACCAAAATCGAAAACATTGGAAATCATTTCGCTTTCATCGGAATCAATAACGCCTTCTTTTTCGCTGTCTTCCAGCAATGACCGAATGACATCCTCGGTCAAAATATTTTCACGCTGGTTTACATCTGATACAACCAGGTTGACGATTCGGTCGGAAATATTCCTGATAAACCAGCGGATTGGCGTAAAAATTACCATAATTTGCGAAAGCGGTCGGGCAATTTTTAAGGACAATCGTTCGTTATTCTTGATAGCCAGGGTCTTAGGCGTTATTTCACCCAGCAACAGAACTAATGGCAAGGCAATTAAATAATTCGCCCACGGTAAAACCGTTCCGGCAATCTGGATAACAATCAGGGTAAACAAAGATGAAAAACAAATATTTACGAATTCATTACCCAGCAGAATCGTGATAATCAGCGCGCGGGGTGTATTAAGAAGATCATTGATGATTTTACCATGGGCGGGATTGCTCGCTTGAATTTTCTCCCGCTGGACTTTCGATAATGAAAAAAGAGCCGTTTCCGAGCTGGAAAAGAATCCGGATAACCCCAGCAAAATAATCAGTATAATTATTTCAATCGTAACCAAAACCACAAATTAATATAATAAATCCGTAAGAAATAAAATACCGACCAGAAAATAATCAGGACTTTCCCCAATTATCTAGAATATTGAACTTTTGCGAGGTAGGAATAGCCAAACCAATTTCCGCCACGTCACAGGCAGGGCTAAATTGGTTTCGGCACATCTCGATAAGCGTATTTTTAGACAAGATTAACTCCGAAGGCTCCGGAGGAGTCTCAGAAGAGAGAGTCCCGCTCGGCGGGACCAGATTATTTTTTGATAATGAATAATGGGCAAGGTGATGTAAAATGGCTGAGTTTATTAGACAAAATTAATTCTGAAGGCGTCCCTCTCGGCAGGACAAGATTTTTTTTACCTTTTTCTCATACCGCGTTAAGGTTTTGTAGAGATCATTAAGTCAAAAAATTTATTCCCAGGATGGGATAGAGAAGTCTACCTTACCACAAATAAACATAGGAAATATTCGGGGTTTCCCTGGTAAATAATCATTCCAGTCTAAATTCTAATAGTAGAGATTTAGCGATAGTCCGATATTATTACCTGCCAGGTCCATTTGTGAAATGTCGGCGTCTTTAAAGCGTTGGGTGGCTTTATTATCAACATTCATCAATTTGTAATTCATACTACAATGATTCCAGTCAAATGCTAATCCGAGGAATTTAAACGGACGGAGCTCGGCGCCAACTCCATACATTAAACCCCAGCTGTGAAAAATTGGACCGTTGAACAATTCATTATCTTCAACCGCATCTATGATTAACACATCATATCCGAATCCGACATTGAAATAAGGATAAAATAAAGGAAAACGAATCGGCGCTAAACGCAGGTTCAAATGCACCGTCGGCATCCAGAATATTAATGCAGGATCCGAGTAAGTGCCGTCGAAATTCTTAATCCATTGCGTAAAATTACCACGATAAATGCCCAGCCCGAAATCGAATCCGACTGCTTCGTCTGACTGCCTCAAGTTGGATAACTCGACGCCTGAAAGACTTTCGATCTCGTCGAAAACGTATGCTTCGGGTTGTCTCCGATGAAAAAGTTCATACCCTTCCGCCATTTTGGCATTCATTAGCCGCACTTGTTTGTTGATTTTATCAACATTATGAAAATCGGAATAACGAATTTTAAAACCTGTTTTGAATTGACGTTTCGGCTTTTCGGCTACATTCTTCCTAACCGGTTGGGGTTTTTTTGAAAGAGCCACATTAATTTCCAGGACTTGATCCTTTTTTATATCGTAATAATGTTCCCATTTCTCATAACCTTCATTGATTATGGTCAATTTATGAGTGATATTTGGAACGATTTCAACCTCTATGGGAGCGATGCCATAGTAGAGATCATCTACAAACACTGAAGCGCCCCAGGGTTGAGTGCTTATTTTGAAGGCAGATTTTTTACCTTTTACTTCTTTAGTCGGTTGCTCAAGACCGGAAATCTGACGGGCTACAGCTGGAATTGCCTCGGTCAAAACCGTTCCAAGCGTTCCCTCAATGTCTTCAATAGCCGTCGCTTCAATCTGGCTGGTTTCGACATCAATTAATCGGACACTCACCGAATAAATTTCGCCGACTTTACTGACGCAACCGGCGATAATTTTCCTGACGCCTACAATTTTGCCGACTTCGACAACACATTCATCGGAAGTACACCCACTCATCTGAAATTCCATTTCATCCAAAATCCTGTTCATTTTATCACGTTCCATAACTAGGAAAATGCCAGCATTGAAAAGCTCAATTCGCAAGCGATCAGTCAGTGCTTTTGCTTCCGCCGCAGAAACTCCATTGGCATCTAATTCCATAACTGCGATGGCGATTTTTTCCGATTCTGGAATGTTGGAAGGTTCAATTCGAGTTCCCTTAGTCCAAATGGTTTCCTCACTAGCATTTAATTTGTATTTACTATCACCATATTCCTGAGATTCGGCCGGTTCCAATAAGAAAAAAACCAATGCCGTTACTAAAATTAAGCTAGTTATATTGAACATCTCTCCCTCATAAACCAATCGTATATCCTCTTAATTTTTCCGGGTAATATAACCGCAATCGGTATTTGTAGATATGATATTTCTCACACTTTTTACTACTATGATTTATCAAATCTCGAGATTATTTCGATTGTAATTAATCGCTTCCGGCCCCTAATCCAAAAAATCTCAGATTAGACATTTATAACCTACTGCCTCTTTTATTCTGAATACTATTGGCAATATTCACTTGATTAACAAACATTTTCGAGCTTCAAAAAAATCACCCGCCTGAAGGCGATAGAAATAAATGCCAGAAGAAAATCTCGATGCGTCCCACATGATTTGGTAATCGCCAGGTTCCTGCAACCTGTCAACCAACGTCTCAAGCAAATTACCATTTATATCAATCACCTGAATTTTAACCATTGATTTGGTCGGTATGGAATATTTAATATTAGTGGATGGATTGAAGGGATTCGGGTAATTATGACAAAGTTGATAACAATCCGGAAACTTCTTAAAAAATTCAGTAATGGCACTAAAGCTCTTATATTTAAATAAGCTATTGGCCTCATTCAAAACGAAGGTGGCATTATTTGTTGCTGAAGTAATCACCGCCAAAGCAGTATCTTGTGAAATTGTACTTGATAGCCAGTTATAACCGCCGTCATTAGTCTGCCAGATTACTCCATTATTCGCAATAACCCATCCAGTCAGCGAATCGAGAAAAGAAATATCAACAGCACAATCCACTTCATCTTCAAAAATCTGTTTACAGAAAATCCAGGACTCGCCATAATCCCTTGTTTTCTGTATTTGACCGTCCCGACTCAATACCCAACCATAACCATTATCAATGAAAGAACATTTGATATAACTCCGATCTTCGTTATGGGTGATATGCCAGGTTTTCCCCGAATCAGCCGATACTGCAACTCCACCTCTTCCTGTAGCGCAAGCTTTCCCAGCAGAAAGAACCACCCCATAATAAACCGTATCAATAAAACCATTTTCCGGATTAATGATCGAACAATTCCAGGTATTCCCGCCATCTAAGGTTATGGCAATTGTACTTTCCGTCCCCGTTATGATTCCAAAGGCAGTGTCGGCAAAAGAAACTGATTGAAGATCGGACAATCCCCTATATATGTCAAAATCAAACAGGGAATCGGCAACTCTAACCCATTCTTTACCGCCATTAGAAGTTTTAAACAAACAATGTAATCCAGCTGCCCAACCATTCAAACTATCAACGAAATCAATATTATTAAACCAGGAATATTCCGGATTTAGGAACTGCTCCGACCAGGTTTGACCTCCATCTTTAGTATTTAATACTACTCCTACTGGTCCGGTTGTTTGTCCGCCTGCCCAACCATTCAAAGAATCAGAAAATGATAAAGTATAAATCCGATAATTTTCAGGAAAAACAAAAATTTTATCCCATAATTCATTTTGAGCATCTAGGCGCTGGGTAAGGAAAATAAAATTAATAGTCAGCATTAAAACCAATAATAACTTTTTCACATTACCTCCTCTGCTTTTATTAAAACATTTGTTAATTCACATCGTTAGAATAATGCAATTATCACCTGTTAAAATGAACATTTTCATATTACTAAAACTAAGTAAATATATCAAGTCTATTTTTTATCCTGAGTTATTCATAGCCACTAAGGCACCAAGCCTCAAAGTGATGATTAAAAATAAAGATAAAAAGGCAAGGTATAAATTTTGATTTGTTTCGTATATTTCAACATCTACATATTATTAACTCTTAGAGCCTTAGTGTCTTTGTGGTAAGATTTGTGAATTAAACAGGTTATAAACAGAATTCTGGCATCTAATAAAAAAGGATAAAATCAAAACTATGAGAATCAGGTAGAAATTATGGTCTCATTAAAACTGATCAAATATTTCTCCATCTTCGAGCGTATGTAATAAAAATTATAATCACAATTTTTACAATTGGTGAATTGACGACTATTACTCCGGCTATAGAGCCGTGCTAGCTAGACTTTCCTTTTAGTATTCACCTTTGAAATTATGAATAAAAGCACATAATATCTCATTATCCGAGCGAAAATCCGTAAAGTCTTTCCCGGCTTAGTAGATTTGTATTCTTAAAAGTCAAATGTAAAAAAATCCTCAGCCACGGTGATATGCTTAGCCAGCGACGACCCGAACCGCTCGGTTATATCTAGATTGTCAACTTCCGGCGGTAAATGCGTCAAGACAACTTGTTCGGGTTGAGTGGCTTCGATTACCGTTTTAATTTGCTCGGGGTTCAAATGACCGGCTACCGGAATTTTGGAAAGATTACCACACTCGATCAAAAGCAGATCAACGTTGCGGCTGGCATCAATCAATATTTCGTCTAATCCGGCATCTCCCGTATAAAGCAAAGATTCGCCGTCAGTTCCGATGAATCGGTACATCAGACTTTCCGGAGCATGATTCGATGGAAAAACCTGAACCTGGTAACCAGAAAAATCATGCATCCCAGGCGTAATCGGAGAAAAATAAGTCGGATAATCGGGATCAACCGTCCATTTTTCAAACATTCTAGTGAGATTATCGAAATAGTAGGCAAAATCAGGGTGGGCGTGAATATAAAGCGGTGCAGTCGGACGTTGCGGTTTATAATATTTGCGCGTAAATAGCAAAGGTAAAAAATCGGCAATGTGATCGAGATGAAAATGGCTATAAAAAACCCGCCCAACTTCCAGCACCGAACGTTCGGCATTGACGATTTGCCGCAGAGTTCCCGAGCCGCCGTCCAACAGGATTGTCTCCTCGCCAATATCCAGTAAATAGCCGGAGCAGTTGCGTTTTTCATTCGGTAAAAATGAGCCGGAACCCAGAATCGTTAGATGCATACTTTTCCTCCTTTATTAATTCATAGACTCATTTACATTACTAAAATTTTAAAATATCAATTGTTGAAAACAATATATAAAATTTTGTGGTAATCGCAATTTTTTTATATTTTCCGACAATCAATATGGAGATTGAATGAACAAAAATAACTTTGGCGAGATAATCCGGGCGATGCCGAAAATCGAATTGCACCTCCATTTGGAAGGGGCTTTTCCGCTCGAATCCCTTTTACGTTTAATCCAAAAATATGGCAGTAACGAAGTGCGTAATCTTGAAGAATTACAACGGAAGTTCGTTTTCACTGATTTCACTCATTTTATCGAAACCTGGTACTGGAAGAGTGATTTTTATCGTGAGCCGGCCGATATTGAAGAAATGGCTTATTCTACGATAGTGAGCTTATCCCAACAAAACATTATTTACGCCGAAGTCTATTTTTCACCATTTGATTTCATCAAACCGCAAATGCCTTTTCCGGCAGTGACTGAGGCCGTAATCTCCGGCGTACGACGCGCTGAATCCGAATATCCGATTCGGATCGGGCTAATTGCCGACATCGTTCGCAATCACGGTCATGAAACCGCTCTGGCACGATTGAATAAAATTATGCAATACAAAAATGATGTCCTGGGCATCGGTCTCGGCGGCAGTGAAAAGGAATTCCCGGCCAAGTTGTTCGCTGAGGTTTACACTGAGGCGCAAAAACGCGGTTTCCGGTTAGTCGCCCACGCCGGCGAAGTTGACGGCCCAAATTCCATCTGGGATGCTTTGCGTCTTCTGCACGCCGAGAGAATTGGTCATGGCGTTCGGGCAGTCGAAGACCCCAAGCTAATGGAATATTTGCGATCGAACCAGATTCCGCTCGAAGTTTGCGTTACCAGCAATCTCAAAACGAAAATATTCAATTCTGCGGCTGAACATCCGGTGCGGCGATTATTCGACTATGGACTGCTGGTAACGATTAACTCAGACGATCCCACTATGTTTGGTTCAAATCTAACCGACGAATTTAATTTTATTGCGAAGGAATATAACTTTACCTTACCGGAAATTAAAAAGCTGACTCAAAACGCGATTCAAGCCAGTTTCGCCGAAGACAGTTTTAAACAGCAACTCACCCTAAAAAATAATGAATACTGGGATTCGATTGGTCTGAATGAATGACCTTTCTGGGTAACGGTAACATTTAATCATTTTCCCTTCAGTAAAAAAATCCCAAATATTTCTCTTGCAATTAAAAACGCTATCTAATAATTTTTAGCCGTTCTTTTTAGTTGGATTGAAAATGCCGATTCAAAGGCATTTTAAGCAGAGAAGCACAACAGGGAAGCTCGTGAAAATCGGGCACAGCCCCGCTACTGTAATCGCGGACGTGTCTGCATAAGCCACGGATCATTCGATCTGGAAGGCGCAGAATAACGGATGAGGCGAGAGTCAGGATACCTGGTGTTTTTCTGGCCAATCTGGAGTACGCGGGTTATTAAGGATTAGGCAGGTGTGTCGCTTATTACTCAAAATACATAGATTTTTTCCGCCTTGGTTATTCCCTATTGCGCTGTGGGCAATGGAGTTTTCCAGCGGTTTTATTTGCGATCAGAATAATCAACCCATTCCTTATGTATTTATTTATAATAAAACTAAAGACAACTTTATTGTCAGTGATGAAAACGGCGTATGCCTCTTCCCTGCCAGTTATCAATGTGGCGATTCTCTACTTTTTACACGTATCGGCTACTATAAGCAGGAAATTGTGCTGGGAAATTCGCCCGAGCCGTTAAAAATCATTCTCCCTTTCAGTCCAGTAAATTTAGATTCAATAACTGTAGATGGACAAATTTCTCCACGCCAATTTTCCGGAATCAATTTCAGTCGAGTCGAACGCACTGAAGACCTCGGAACCGTCGAACATCGCCGATTATGGACGACTATTCCCGGACTATATCTGAAATCCTACGGCGGACCGACCGGTATCAGCACTTTAAGCCTAGACGGTTCGCCATCAACTCATACCAAAGTCATAATTGCGGGCTTCGACTTGACCAGCGCTCAGAACGGTCAAATGGACATTTCGCAACTGCCACCGACCTTCATCGCCGGTATTAGTTATTCACCCGACTATGCCGGTAATAACAGCGCTGAAAACTCGGAAGGTTTGTTAAATATCGAACCCAATATGTCGCCTACCGGTTTTACCTGCTCAGCCGGCAGTTACGGCAAATTAAACCTGAGCGCCAATCTCGATATTCGCAAAACTTTATGGAATTCTAATGTATTATTAGGGCACAACTATTACCGCGGCGATTATAAAGTCACCTGGCGCGATCAAAATTTCAAACGCACAAATAATTCTCTGCAACAAAACTATTTTAGCTGGCAGTCCAGTTACATTTTCCAATCGAAGGCATTTGCACGCCTGATAGCTTTTTATTCAGAACAGGAACGCGGCGTAGCCGGATTGGTCTGGAATCCCTCGCCGAATGCCTTTCGGCAGGATGCGCTGGGATTTATCGGTCTGAAAATCGGCTGGACCGGTACTAGAAGCTTCTCCAGAATTCAGATGTTACACCGCCGTTCCAACGAGAAATACGTCAATCCCCAAATTGCAATCAATAGTCGGCACATTGTCACTACCGATCAGTTCATTTACAATACAAATCAGTCAATCCTAAATTTTAATCTTGAGTTTACTTCCGACCTTAAATTCGACCGATTACAGAGTAAACAAGCCGGCCATCACTCACGAACTACTTTGGCAAATATTCTGGCTTTGCCCTGGAATTTCTCCCCAAATTACGAATTACGTCCATGGATAAAATTCGAGTATTCTCCGGATTTGTATCAAAAAGCGACTTGGGGTGGACGGATTGCTTTTCGTGGATCAAGGCTACTCAATTCCTTCTCTGGCAGCTATGGCCAATATTACGCTTATCCGACGTTCAATGATTTATACTGGCAACCGGGTGGCAATCCCAATCTGAAACCGGATGAAACGACTAAATATGAAATTGATATTGCCCTCCAAATCCGCCCAGAGCTTAATATTGTTTTAAACAGCTATTATAAACAGGATAAAAACCTGATTCAGTGGACGCCGGTTCAATCCTACTGGCAACCTTCGAATATTGCCAAAGCTGAGCGAAAAGGCGCTAAAGCCATTCTCAACTGGTCGCTACCCAATTTGCCGATTGACGGCTTTCTACAAGGCGTCGTGACCCATTCTTGCAACTTGACCAAAGGTGATAATTACCAAAAGCCTTTACGTTATACTCCGAAGGAATCTTATGCCGCCGGGTTGAATTTTAATTTCAAACATATTGCTTTCCATAGCACAATTGAATACGTCGGCGCCAGAATTGCAATGTACAACTGGCCGGAAGACATTATGCTATCCGAATATTTTATCATCAACACTAATCTGTCTTATAAAATCGAAAACCGCCTGGGGCATTTTACCCTCGTTTGCGGCATTGATAATTTGACCGATGAATCGTTCGAAAGTATGCAAGGCTACCCGGAGCCTGGACGGGCTTTTACCGGAACAATTGGATATAACATTAAATAATTTTTGGAGGAAAAAGTGAAATCGAGATTTGCTGTTCTGACTATTTTGCTAATATTTAAAATTGGATTAGCCGACGATTTTACCTTCATTCTTTGCGAAGGTAATTTCAATTCGACTAATGCTTCACTCTGGCAATTGACTGGCACGAACGAGCTGATTGGTCCTGTTCATTGGAACTTTGACGATAAACCACTAGGCGACGTAGCTCAAAATCTAAAGATTTATCGCAACAAACTATTTATTGTAGTGAATAATTCCAATTCGCTGGAAGTTATGAGCTTAGCCAATGGTGTGACTTACGAGCGGACGATCAGTTTGCCCTCAGCCGGACCGCGCGACATTGCCTTCGTGAACGATCATGCTTACATCACCTGCTGGTATTTACCGGGTATACTCTCGCTGGATTTAAACACCTGGCAGATAGACGACACAATTGCCATCAATGGTTTGCCGGATAACATCATTGCGGATAAGGGAAAATTATATACCTCAATTGCGATGAATTCCGACTGGTCGTCAGCTGATAAAGTGCTGGTTTTGGAATATGTCTCCGGCGAATTTGTCCCCAGCGATACTTTCACTGTCATTTCCGGTCCGAATCAGCTATTACTGCACGAAAATAGGCTCTACGTACTCAGTACCTACTATGACGATGCCTGGAATACCTATACGGGAACATCGTGCATTAACCTCGAAACCAACCAGGTAATCAAACGCGATCAGGGATCATCGTTCAATTTTTGCGACGACATTGCTCTAATAAACGATAAAATATATCGCAGTTATAACGGCGGTGTAGCGCCACTGACTGATTCGCTAACAATTGACACGAACAAAATTATCGGCAATTTTTCCGGTATCTATTCAATGGCTTTCGACGGAAAATATATTTTCATCGGACTGAGCGATTATTCCGCACCGGATCAGGTGATAATTCTCGATACTCTCGGCAACGAAATCAATACCCTGAATGTGGGCGTCTGCCCCGGTTCATTCGCTTTTTATAAACAACCAAATGCGGAAATATTTAGTGGCGAAAACAGCGCTATTCAATCTGATTTTTTGTTAATGGCAAATTACCCTAATCCATTCAATAGCAATACGATCATCCCCTTTTACCTCAAGCATAAAAATCTTGTCCAGCTCACAATCTATAATCTCAAAGGTGAGCTAATCGCCAAACTGACAAACGATTATTTTGCCTCTGGTTATCATTCGGTAATATGGGATGGACGTGACCAATGCGGGCGATTATCACCCGCCGGAATTTATTTTGTCGAAATCAGAATTCAGGGTCAAATTCAAACTCATAAAATGCTGTTTATAAAGTAAACTCAGGTTCGCTTTATTAATTCAACTCTTTTCAAGCCGAAAAGGTATTCAAGTTCTGCCGGAATTTTGCAGTCACAATTTATAGATCAGGCTGAGCTCAATATTGCGATGTTTACTATTAGGCAGAAAATAAAACACATCAGTTTTATTAAAAATATAATTGAAACCATGATAGTAAGCCGCGCGGATTCCAAATGATTTAAATATCATAAAATCCAGTCCGGCTTTCAATCCATAATCCCAATTAATATTTGTTGGTGGAACATCTTCTGTTTCTTCGATTTCTTCATCTGATAATTCGCCAGATTCTATTTTTAAGGTTGCCTTTCGACTGATACAATCACCCGTTTCCAAACCGCCAAAAATTCTTACTCTTTTAATCACAGGAACAGATAACAGACCGTAGAAAGATATATAATTATAATTGTCAATTATATTAAAATCAAATAAATGGATATCCGGATCCATAGTTGCTTCCAATAAATAGTTAGCACCGCGCTGGTCAAAAGCCATTCCGGTAACAATCCATCCAAACCTTGATTCGATCCCGATCTTGTATCCGGACTTCCTCTTAACAACTTTATCCTGTAATTCTTGTTCCGCCAGGCGGATATCTGAAATATTAATACCGGCAATAACAGAAATGGGATTTTCGGGGAGATTAATATTTTGAGCTTCGGTTTCACTCGGTCTAAATTTACAATCAACATTATTCAGGGTAAAAGTCCAGGATTTGAATTTCGTACCTGCTCTGGGAGTCCAGGAGTCGTAGTAGTTGTCATAAATAATTTTTGAATGATTGTAGCTAACCGTCAAATGCTCTGAAATCTGGTTGATTAAATCGCATTGAGTTGCATATCCAATCAAACGCAATAATCCGGTACTGTAAAAACTATAACCGGTTCTCCGTTCTTTATTGTCACCGCCAAGGTCTAAATACCTTCCCCATCGAAGTGCGTAAAAATCCAGAAAAACTACCTCTTGTCCCCACGAAATCTCTACCTCCTCGTTACCTTGATAATCAAGGACATTTTTCACAAAATCAATATCGCCCAGTCCGCTCTGATATTGAAATGGTGGATTACCATCATTCCGGGGATGGTATAAAACATCGCCCGCTGATCTTCCCTGCCGGTACCCAATCAAATTCAAACCGTTAGTCAATGCCAGATTCATTGTAAGCGAAAGCCCAACTCGGGCATATCTGGGAGCCGGAACCGCAAAATCAGGAGACTTGAAATAGATTTCTTTACCGATATTCGAGATACTATACCCGAAAGCCGGTATGATATCCAATTTTGTATTACTTTTCAATCTAATTTTCAACGGTGATGATAATAATACACCGGCATCATAGAAAACATTATTTGATTTACCGGAATCACCGGGCGCAAAATCAAAATCATAGACAACCTTTTTCATCGTCATTCCGGCCGAAATGTCAACCGGTATTTTAATAAAGGTATTTTTATAACGAGATGCAAATGAAAAAGCATCTAAGGTTAATAATGGGTGATGCCTATAAATTAAATTACCATCTTCATCTGTAGGAGTTGACATTCCAAAGTCAAAAATTGTCTTATACAAACTAAATACCATTTGTAAAGGTAAACCTTTCGGTAAAATGCTCAGACCCAAAACAGAGTTACCAAATTCAAAGTTAGATACTAGTTCTGGTAACCAATCAGTCTTATATCCTGAGTAAGCAAGCGAAAGTCCGCGATAGCCATAAATTCCATTAGCCGGATTAAAGTAACCAGCATAAATATCATCGGAGGGCAAGCATACTCCAATTTCACCCATACCGTTTAATGTCGGTGAAACCGGGATCAACAACCAAGATGCTCCTACCTGTGAAAATTTATTAGAGGATAATCCAAATTCCTGCATCCCTAACAAAAGTAGTAATCCAACTATTATTTTCTTCATCACTTCCCTCAAATTATTTCATCTGATTATGGAAAAATAAACATCATTACATTAAACTTTAAAATAACATTTCTATATTAATGAATACCTCACTAAAAATCAAGTTTGGTAATCCGGGACATCCCCCAATTTTTAGAAAGTTTAACCTCAATGAGGTACAGATATTTTTTGATAAAACCAATTAGATTCCACTTCGTTTCACCGTAAATTGGTTTCTCCCAATACCACACCAGTTTACGAATATATCAAACCAATTTCCGACTCACCGCAGGTGGGGCTAAATTGGTTCTGGCGCATTATCCTATTTAATCGCCTCAAATCGGCGAATGATTTCATCTATCAATCGGTCAAAATTTCCATCAACTGCTCTTCGTGATGGATCGGCATCATACCATTCGATAATTTCCTTTGCGCCTTGCTTAAAAGGAATAGTTGCCTCGAAATCCGGCACCAATCGTTTGACCTTGGAATTATCGAAAATTACACTGTGCATTTTATCGCCCAGCAGGCTATCGCCCCATTCGGCATCATATCTGGCAATGACCTCCGACGGCACGTGAACAATCTCGGCCTGCGTTCCAGCCGCTTCGGCAATTATCTCAAAAATTTGATTCCAGGTCAACAACTCATCTGAGGTAATATGAAAACTCTCACCGATAGTCTTGGGATTTCCCAATAAACCGAGAAATCCCCGGGCAAAATCGCGATGGTGCGTCAGAACCCATAGCGAAGTGCCATCGCCGTGGACGATGACTTTCTTCCCCTGACGCATACGATTGACAATGGTGTATCTTCCTTCCATCGGTAAACTTGTGCAATCGTAAGTATGTGAAGGTCTGACAATTGTAATTGGGAACTTCTCTTTTTGAAAAGCCTCTTGCAGGCGCTTTTCGCAAGCAATTTTATTACGTGAATATTCCCAAAAAGGATTTTCGAGTGGGGTTTCCTCCGTGATCGGTAATTTCTGCGGCGGTTTCTGATAAGCCGAAGCGGAACTGATAAAAACATATTGTCCGGTGCGTCCCCTGAATACTTCCAGATCCGATTCGATTTGATCCGGCGTATAGGCTACCCACTCTACAACTGAATCGAAATTCAGCTTACCGATGGCGGCTTTTACCGATTCTCTATCGCGAATATCAGCCTGAAGATGATGTGCACCTTTGGGAATCGGCCGAAAACATTGGCCGCGATTGAGCAGGTATAGTTCGATTCCCCGTTCTATCGCCAGTTGTGAACAGGCGGAACTGATAACACCGGTTCCGCCGATAAACAAAACCTTCATATTCAATTAACTCTATTTAAGTAACAGCATTTTCCGTGATTCTACGGCTACTTGCTTACCTACTGCCATATTCAGCTGATAGACATAAATACCCGAAGGCGCTTTTTGACCAGCGATCGTTTCTCCATTCCAGACTGCCACATATTCACCGGCAGTTTTATAATTATTCTCCAGAACGGAAACCAACTGCCCGGTCAGATTATAAACTTTCAACTCGACCTGCGCCGGTGCTTTTAGAGAATAACGGATATTAGTGGTAGCATTGAAGGGATTTGGATAATTCGGATAAAGACTGAAAGTGTTGATGAGATTAGCCGGTTCAGACTCAATTGCAACCAGACCGCTCCCCGAAATGGCAACTAATTCAATTCCGGTACCGGATTCGGGCTCGAGATTACGGGAGTATTGCATTTCAGTGGCATTGTTCCAGTGTTCATGAACACCTAGACTGGCAAACAAAATCCCATCGTTGTCCGGATCATATACGATTCCTTCCGGCCAATTTGCGGAATCAGCCGCTTGATGCAAGTAATCGTCCACGCCGTCCATCTGGACATAAGTGCCGGCGGCAGGAACCCGCTCAGCAGTGAATTCCGAACGCAGAAAATCATATCCGACGGACTCGATCGCCACCGGATCAAAAGAAGCAAAAATAGAAGACGTAAAGTCGTCATTGAAAGGCGCCATCTGCCATTTGAGCGGTTTATCGAGCTCATAGTCGGTTGCCCATAACGCATCCATTAAATAGAATAGATTCTTGTCACCTAGAATCGAATGACTCATCATGTCAACCTGCACCCGATATTGACCATATCCAGGACGAGTAACTCCCAGTTCCATTTCACGCGGCGCGACAAGTCCATTGTGCAAATGACCGGCATCGGGTCTGGTATGTGAACCAAAATGATTCTTAGCAAACATCGTTATACCGCCGCGCCGGTGGCCTTTTAACATAGGAATATTAATTAAATACTCCGCATCTTCGAGGATAGCATACACATTATCGTCATAAACCGGGTCTTCCCCTGGTCGGCTGGCATCCCAGACATTTTCTCGTAAAACCGCGCCTTTGTCGGAATAGTATATTTTGGTTTTCGTACCGACTTGCGCCTGCTCACGCCCTAAACTGGAATACTTATCATCATGATCTAGATAATGAACACTGTCAAATTCGCTATGCCAGTAATCGTATAGATGTTTATAGATGTGTTTCATCGGATCACCGATATAAATATCACGCTGATTAACTCCGACGACGTTTACCAGATGGCGTAAAACCGTCATCACTACCGCCGGCGAAGTTTCGGAAATTCCGTAATTAGAATTTTTGGCACAGGACAAATCAGTCGTGCTGTAGTTACCACCCCAGCCACTGGTGGCATTTATTTTGATGAAAATTTTCTCACCCGGTGAATAATCAACTGCTCCTTTTCCCCGAGTTGTATTGTGATATTTGAATATCGCAACCCAGGCGGCACTATCGCTGGTTTCACCGGTCAAAGACTGGATTGCCGAAGAAACCATACTATCAACTATCACTTGATTATTATTCTGCGGCAAAAACCAGGCTTTTCCAGCCCGATAAGTAGTATATTTACCCCCCCACGAACTAACGGTCGAATCCGGTACACAATTCTCGTTAGTGGCATCGGGATTATGCACCCAGACCACCCGACCGGGGAAAATGCCCTTAGCCGTTCCAATCGATAGATTTGCCTCCTTTTTGATGGTTGCATAGCTGGCGTAAGCCGTATCGCGGGAATTGTGAAAGATAAGCAAAGAAGCCAATAATCCCAGAATAACAAAGCCAGTTGCTAAAAGGTAACGTGATTTAGCTACCATTTTTTTGGCTTTCATAAAAGCGGTCGCGGAGGCGATTACCCCAATTAAATAAACGATAAATCCCGAAGCTAGCGGCATAGCTACACGCATACAGGGGTAGGTCGCCCGAGTCGGCTTGGGAATCACCCGGACTAACACCCAGATTAATGCTAACAAACCAGTTATTGGAAATAATAACTTCGACCAACCACGAAGTGGTTTAATTCCTCTTACTTTGCCGGTTTTCGGACAAATTACAAAAAATCGCCGCAGAATTTTCTTCATCAATTTCTCTCTTTTATAGTGTTAATGATTGTCAAATAATTTCTTTCTCAATTCGTTCGCTAAGGTAAAATTATTATCACATTTCTACAACAACTTTATTTTCATTCTGCATTACATCCAGCGGAATTAGATTTCCGGCTAAATCTTGATTATTCACTGTCAACTTCCGAACGCCTTTTTGAGCACCGTTCGGGTTTTTAATTAAAATATCGAATATTTTATTTCTGAAATGTCTTACGATCGTAATTTCTTTCCAGTTTGAAGGAAGGCACGGTTCAATTCGCAAACCGAAATAATCCGGCTGAATACCGAGAATATACTGAGTAGCGGCAAAATACGACCAGGCGGCGGTTCCGGTGAGCCACGGCAAACGTGAAGCGCCCGCACGCGGACTGTAGCGACTATTCGTAAATTGGCAATAAACATAAGGTTCAATTTGCCGGATTTCAGCTCTGGTGTTATAAGCCGCCGGTAGATAAGCCCGTAAATACTGGTACGCTCGATCGCCATGCCCCAGCATCGTTTCGGCGATTATCGCCCAACCCTGAGTATGCGAGAAAATCGAGCCGTTTTCTTTCATACCGGCATTGAAAAGCGGCGCCTTGACAATGCGATGATCAGTTTTGATGTATGGCGGCGCCAAAATCATCAAACCATGTTCGGTTGCCAGACGCTCATAAACGGCTTGCATCGCCGTCTCTGCCTGATCTTTAGCGGCAAAACCGCTGATTACCGCCCAGGACTGCGGATTGAGCCAGATCGAACCCTCTTCATTAGTATGCGAACCATATTTCAGACCGTCATAGCGGTAAGCCCGCAGGAACCATTGCCCGTCCCAGGCATATTTACGCAAATTTTCATCCAATTTTCGTAACTGCTCTGCCGCCCACTTTTTTTCACTGGGGCGATTGAGCAATTCACAAATTTCAATATAAGTCTTTAAGGCATAACGCAATTGAAAAGCGACGAAAATCGTTTCGCCGCGCTGACCGAGTTCCAGACAATCATTCCAGTCGGCATAAAGTCCACAAGGCAAACCGTGAGTGCCGGTTCGTTCTAAATTAAATTCAATCGCCCGTCGTAAATGACCGAGCACCGTAGCTTCGCCTTTATCAGCAAAAGGTAAAACCTTATCGAAAAAAGATAAATCGCCGGTTTCTTTAACATAAGCTGGAACGGTATTGAATAACCACATACAGTCGTCCGAACGGTATTCTTCCTCTTTTGGCGGAATTTCCTGCCCGGGATGATGATCAAACGGCTTCACTACCGACATAGCGCCACCGGTGGAAACCTGACCGGTCAGCATCAATTCGAGACGTTCACCGGCTTCTTCCGGAATCAAGGGCAGAACTCCCAGTAAATCCTGCACCGTATCACGATAGCCGAGCCCGTCGCGTTCACCACTATAAATCAAGCTCGCGGCTCTCGACCAGGCGTAAGTAATCAAACAATTGAACGGGCTCCAGACATTGGTCATACTATCGAATTCAGAATCCGGAGTCTGCACCAAAAAACTTTGCAGACGTCTATGCCAGTGCTCTTTTAGTTTTTCAAATTCGAGGTGAATATTATCTAGGTTTTGAAATTCACTACAAACCTTCCGCCCTTCGACCTCCGCCTTTCCAATACCCATCAGAACAGCCAGTTCGCGCGATTCGCCCGGTTTGAGTTCAAGCTCAATCTGCAAAACGCCCACGCCATTATCACCAACGGCGATGGAATTACGACATTTGCCCTTTTCCACTACAATGGGATTATGGTAACTACGATAGTTACCCAAAAATATTTCGCGGTCGGTATCGAAACCACTGACTTCCGCGCCCACGACTCCCATAAAAGTATGCTTATTACCGTCATGATGCCAGAGATCGCCACTATCGTCCGCCAGATTGACATTGATCCCGTGGTCAATGATATTTCCGACCACATTCATTCTGAGAATGAACTGGGTATATTGCAAATTAAAAGTGTCCTGCCAAACGTGCCAATTATTGGAATATTCAACGAAAGTAAATAGACGCAGATGTCTTGTAACATTATCACGGTTTTTAATTTTCAATAGCCAGCACTCAAAATGCCGGTTCAAAGGCACAAAATAAGTCGTCTCCGTCAATATATTATCATATTCCGATTCGATAATCGTATAAGCTGTACCGTGCCGACAGATGGTTTTGTATTGATCAAGTGATTTGCCAACCGGTTGCCAGGAAGCCGACCAATAGTCATGCTGGTCAAGGTCATGGATATAAAAATAGCGCCCCGGTTGATCCATCGGAATAGCATTGAACCGCAGGCGCATGAATCGTCCTTGCGCCGCCGACTGAAAAAAACTGTAACCTCCAGCATTGTTAGTGATGATCGCACCGTACTCGGTCGAACCGAGATAATTGCTCCAACTGCGGGGAGTATCCGGCCGATTGATTACATATTCTTTATTCTCATCATCAAAATGACCAAACTGCATAATTGAATTACTCCAATATGATAATTATAATTTAGAATTTTAAACTGCTCCCCGTCGAGCTTCCAGGGCCAACCGAATTTCAGCGCATTTTTGCTTGGTAAGATCCACTCGAGTAATGAAAATAATTACCAAAATTAAACCCACAACAGGAATACAGGCCAGCATTGCCCGAATCCAGAAAATGGTTTCTGGTGCCTGCACCGCAAGACTAGAATCGAAATGGGCAAAATTGAGGACGCTTCCGGCTAAAAATCCCCCCAGTGAATTACCCAACTTAAGGATATATGATGAACAACCGGTGAATGAACCTTCGCGACGTTTCCCGGTATCAAGTTCATCGTAATCAATAATATCAGCACCGATTGAGCCGTGAAGCATCCAGAGACCTGCTGATGAAAGTCCCATTATACCGGATGCAATTGTCTGAAGCCAGGGAATCAGCGGCGTATAAAGAAACCAGGACCCGCCGTAGCCGATAATTCCTATAATTGCCGCAACGATTACGGCTTTGCGCTTTTCCAGATAATAGGCGACTCGGTTCAGGATCGGACCTCCCAGCAACCCCCCAATCATAAAAGCAATGCCCATCCAGAAATTCCAATTATCGCCAACAATGTTATTTCCACCACATACATAATGCACAGTAGTGTAATATCCCAGCGTTCCAACCATACTCGTTCCCAGAGTGAAAGAACCGCCCAGCAAGAGCATCATCCGGAACGGCTGGCATTTGAGAGTTTCATAAAAGGAACTCGCCAGTTTGATACGTTCTTTAGTTTTGATAACTACTTTTTCGTAATAGCGCTCCTTTACTCTGAAAAAAATAATAATAGCGAATAATGCCATCAAGACGCCGATGATTGAGGTATAAACCTGCATTCCCCGCAGGGTATTTTTTCGACCGGTGCCGGGAATGAGAAACCAGGCCAGATTGGTAAAACGGAGCGCGTAGAAATTCCCCACCTCGAAAATTTTCTGCATCACACTTCGGAATGTCATCACCGAGGTGCGTTCCTCATAATCGGGGGTCAATTCGTTCCCGAGGCTGTTGTAGGGAACAGTAAAAAGGCTTATAATCGGAATATAAATTAGGTTCGACAGTAGCATATACCAAAAAACGACCGATAAACCGAGAAACGTTTGGTCTGCCCAGGAAGGTGACACTAAAAATAGCAGTGGTAATCCGAGGCCGCTAATAACGCCCGCTCCCAGAATGAACGGTCGCCGGCGGCCATGTTTTGAGCGAAAATTGTCCGAAATCCAGCCCGCAATTGGATCCGTAAAGGCATCGTATATTCGAATTAGCGTCAAAGCCAATCCAACCAACATTGGATTGACGCCTAAATACATATTGAAAACTGCGAAGGCGACGCCAGGATAAAGCCAGAATCCCCACATATCCAACCCGGTTCCCAAACCATAACAAATTTTGGTTAAAACCGGAAGGTGGTCGCGTTCCTGGGGAGTTGAATTATTTACCGTTATTTCCTGCGTCAATTTCGTTCCTTTGGTAAAAGAATATCCCCGGCAAATTCAAAGTTCTCTCATACTTCCGAATTATTCTTGATATAATCAATCAATTCATCTATCTGAGCAAATGCCAGAGCCGTATAGGTATCCGCCGCACCGTAGTAAATCGCTACCCGACCAGTGTCAGCGTCGCATAAATTGGCGCACGGAAAGACTACGTTCGGCACGAAACCGGTGGTTTCATACGGTTTTTCCGGCGTCAACAAATAGTCACGCGTCCGGTATAAAACTTTACTGGGTTCATCAATATCCAGAATCACCGCCCCAAAACTATAAACAAAACCGTTACAAGTAGTAGATACTCCGTGATAAAAAAGGAGCCAGCCTGCCGAAGTTTCGATTGGAATGGGACCGGCGCCAATTTTCGTTCCTTGCCACCAACCCTGGCCGCCTTTGCCCATCACAAATTTGTGATTGCCCCAGTAAATCAGGTCGGGACTCTCGCTCAAGAAAATATCGCCGAACGGCGTATGCCCGCTGTCACTCGGCCGACTGAGTAAAAGATACTTACCACTAACCCTTCGCGGAAAAAGCACCCCGTTGCGATTAAAAGGCATCAACGGATTCGGCATCCTGATGAATGTTTTAAAATCCTGCGTTTTACCTAAACCGATCGAAGCCCCGTGCAAATCATCGCACCAGACGATGTAGTACGTATCATCAATTTTCACTAAACGCGGATCATAACCGTAGCTGAGTGGTTTGGGATTGCCTTGCTCATCCACCCAATTAATCGGATCCGGCCCGATTTCCCACTTTAATCCGTCGTGACTCCTACCGGAAAAAAGCGTCGCTCGCCCATTTTTCTGATCCGCGCGAAAAACACCGACAAACTCACCCCTGTATGGAATAACGGCGCTATTGAAAATGCGGGCAGCTTTCGGAATGGGATTCCACCCAATTAGCGGATTTTTACTAAATCGCCAGACTATATCTGAACAGCCTTGCGGCCGATCTTCCCAGGGTAAATTGGAAATAGGCTCACCGACAATATGATATTTCATTTTGAAATTCCTTTCCCATTTAAAAATGCTTTAAGCTAGGGCTATTTCTTCTCCACTTTGAGCCCGACGCTCTTTCAAATCAGCTCCAATAACCGCCATCCGCTTATTATTTAAAGGATAAAATGATACAATTACCAACGCCAAAATACCAAATCCCGCCGGAATCAGACTGAATAGCAAACGCAAACCTTGCAAACTTTGTGGCGTCTGGGCTTGATTCGGCATAAATCCCAGCCGCGACATTAAGTTGAGAGCGACAAAAGCGCCAAATGCCCAGCCGAGCTTCTGCGACATCGTCGAGGCCGAAAATACCAACCCGGTCGCCCGCCTGCCATTTTTCCACTCCGCATAATCAGCCGTATCCGCATACATTGCCCAAATCAAAACACTCAGCGGCCCGCCGGTCAACGAACCGATAATCTGGAACAAGAAAATCAACCCGATTTGCTCCGGCGAAAGAAAATAAAAGATACCGGTACTAAAAATTGCAATGACAAAAATGATCATAAAAGCTGGCTTTTTCCCCACTTTTTTAGCAACCCAGCTAATTAATAAAACCCCGATTAATGATGAAATCTGGCCGACGGTATTAAAAGCTGAGGTCAGGGTTTCGAATTCCCAGGTCATGTTTTTGAAAAACGGGAGCGAAATCTCTCGCGTTCCAACAATATATTTAAAATAATGAACTGTCACACTACTTCTAACTGCAACGAAAAGAATAAAAGTTATCGTTGTAAAAAGTAGAATCAACCAGGGAGAATTCGTTACTAACTCGTATAAATCTTTTTTCACCGATGATTTTTGCGACTTAGGCGGCTGGACGCGTTCACGCGTGCCTTTAAATGCAATCAAGAAAAAGATAATTGCCGCAATTCCATAAATCACAAAGGATAATTGCCAACCGCGCGCTTCGTTGCCTTTACCGAGCGTCTTCACCATTGGCAGAAGCGTCGCTGACACAATAACCCCGGCGGCAAACGCAAACATAAATTTGATCGATGAAACGGAGGTGCGTTCATCGGAATCCGGTGAAATTACTCCTAGCAACGCTGTGTATGGAATATTAATAGCCGTGTAAAGCATCATAATCAGGATAAAAGTCACATAAGCATAGACGATTTTACCGGTCATCCCGAAGTTAGGTACGCTGAATGTAAAAACACCTGCTACCGCAAGAGGTACGCAAAACCACAGTAAATACGGTCTGAATTTTCCCCAACGGGTATGGGTACGATCAGCTATAATGCCCATCAGCGGGTCATTAACACCATCCCAGACCCGGCTGACAAGGAACATTGTCGCCGCTACGCCTGCCGGAATCAGGAAAACATCCGTGTAAAAATATGTGAAATACAACATAAAAGTCTGCCAGTACAGCACTGACGCCAGATCGCCGAAACCGTATGCGATTTTTTCACGTAAGGTAAGGTATTTAGCCATTGTCCTCTCCTATTTTTAAAATTTTACCCCGTAATATCTTTATTTCACTCCATTTTATAGAGTCAATTTATTTCCCCCTAAAAGTCGGTCTTATTTTTGAATTTTTAACCCATATCTACGATTATTTCATTAGTATTTTTCAGTTTAGAACAAGGAATTAGATTGTTATTCAATTCTTCACTGTTTAAAGTCAATCGCCGCACACCTTTTTGTACTCCGGCGAAATTTCTCACTTCTATATTTAAAGTTTTCCCTCGAAAAAGGCGACGCACGGTAAAACCTTTCCAATCGGAAGGTAGGCAGGGCTCAATCAGCAAACCGTCAAATTGTGGGCGAATCCCAAGAATGTATTGCGAAATCGCTAGAAAATTCCAGGCCGCCGTGCCGGTCAGCCAGGAATTCTTAGCTTCGCCCGGTTTATAGGCATCTTTACCGGCGATCATCTGAGCATAGACATACGGCTCGGTACGATGCAAATCGCTAATATCTTCGAGAAATGATGGGCAGATTTTACGCCAATATTCAAATGCCTGCTCGCCGCGACCTAATTTGGTTTCGGCAATCATAATCCAGGGATTGTTATGGCAAAATATTCCGGCGTTTTCTTTATAGCCGGGAATGTAAGTCGAAATCTCACCTAATTCGATGTAATATTTCGTGTAAGCCGGATTTTGCAAAACTATTCCAAATTCACAATCGAGGTATTTTTTCACGGAATCGAGCGCTTTCTGCATCCGGCCGTCTTCCTTTCCGATTTCTGCCATACAACAGAAGCCCTGCGATTCGATAAAAATTTTGCCTTCCTCATTTTCCCGACTGCCGACTTTTCTACCATAGGCATCATAAGCGCGCAAAAACCATTCGCCGTCCCAGCCGAATTGGTCAATGCTTTTTTTCATTTCATTGATGTGCTGGCGGGCTTCAGTGGCTTCATCCATTTTCCCCAGAAATTCACAAAGTTCCACGAATTCTTGACCGTATAGAACAAATGCCCCGGCAATCATAAGAGATTCGGCAGTTTTCCAATCAGTTTTTAATGGGCCGGTTTGAAAAGATTGATCTGGATCGGAATTAAAAATATTCAGATTCAGGCAATCGTTCCAGTCGGCGCGTCCGATTAGCGGCAGATTATGCGGCCCAAGTTTATTTATTACATGATAAAAAGAACGCTTGAGGTGTTCGAACAGGCTGGCTTGATTGTTCGGATCATTGTCGAACGGCACCGATTCGTCCAGAATTGCAAAATCGCCGGTTTCTTTTAAATAAGCCACAACTCCGCAGATTAACCAGAGCGGATCGTCATTGAAATTGCCGCCGACTCCATAATTGCCACGCTTAGTTAAGGGCTGATACTGATGATAAGCGCCGCCGTCCGGCAATTGAGTTGCCGCAATGTCGAGCAAACGTTCCCGCGCTCGCTCAGGAATCTGGTGGACAAAGCCGAGCAAATCCTGGCTGGAATCGCGAAATCCCATTCCCCGCCCGATTCCGGACTCGAAATAAGAAGCACTGCGCGACATATTGAAGGTAACCATACATTGATATTGATTCCAGATATTGACAATCCGGTCAATCTTTTCCTCGCCGGTTTTGACTTGAAAAACCGATAATAAACCATCCCAGAATTTGCGCAAATCACTCATAGCCTTGGTCACGCTCTCCGGCGTTTCAAAACGCGCCTGCATTGCGCGAACTTTGGTTAAATTGATTTTACCGTCGGCAGTGAACTTTTCAGATTCGGGATATTCGACATAACCGAGGATAAAGTTAAAAATTTTCGATTCACCGGGTTTGAGTGTAACATCAATTTGATGAACGGCTACCGGCGACCAACCATAAGCTACCGAATTACGGGTTTTGCCCTCGAATACAGCCAGCGGTTCGTGCGGTCCATTATGCAAACCCATAAAGGACTCTTTGTCACAGTCGTAACCATCAATCGGGGCATTGACGGAATAAAATGCAAAATGATTACGACGATCTTTATAATCGGTGAAATGCACAATAGTACTACCGATCGCTTCCGCTCTACCGATCGAGAAAGTGCGTTGGAAATTAGTCATATCTTCCCAGGCATTCCATAGGCAAAATTCTACGTAGGAAAAGAGTTTGATCTTCTTGACGGAAGTGCCGGTATTTTTCAAGGTAACCTGCTGAACTTCACCATTAAAATTTAGCGGCACGAAGGATAGAATTTCAGCTAAAATATCATTACGCTGACCGGAAAGGCGCGTATAACCCAGACCGTGACGACATTCGTAGAAATCAAGCGCTTTCTTAACCGGTTTCCAGCCGGGATTCCAGACATCGCCATTGTCATTGATATAAAAGAACTTTCCGTTGTCATCCAGAGTGGAATTATTATATCGGTAGCGCGTTATACGCCGCAGGCGAGCGTCGCGATAAAAACTGTAGCCACCGCCAGTATTCGAAACGATTGAAAAATAATCCTGACTGCCAAGATAATTGATCCAGGGATAGGGGGTTTCCGGCGTCGTGATAACATATTCCCTGTCTTGATCGTTAAAATGACCGAATTTCAAAATTAATCTCCTAAAATTTCCTTATCTTAATAAACGTAATATCCCAATAATCGAAACGTTTATACTTTTAAAATTTATAATAGTTCAACCACTTTGGAAAGTCTAATATCTTTTGACGAAGCACCTACCGATATAACAAATTTTCCCTTTTCGGTGGTCCAATTTTTGATCGTAGGACTCCAGAAAGCAAAATCTTTGTTACACAATTTCAAGGTCACGGTTTTAATTTCGCCGGGTTCTAACTCTATTTTCTGAAAACCTTTCAGTTCCTTAATTGGACGAGGCAATGACGATTCCAGATCGCTAACATATAATTGGGTTATCTCGGCGCCCCGATATTTTCCTATATTTTTAACAGAGAAGGTGACTGAAACGGTATCAGCCTCGGAAAATTTCTCCGGTATCACTTGCAAATCACTATAAGAAAACGATGTAAACGACAGACCGTGTCCAAAGGGATAAAGCGGTTCGATTTTCTGGGATTCATACCAGCGATACCCAATAAATATTCCTTCTTTATACCGAACATCATATACCGGATGCTCCCTTTCACCTGCAATGTTCCAGTCGTAATAAAGCGATTCGCCTTCCGGAATATATCCGTAACCCGGTGAATCTTTGAACTCCTTTTCAATTGTGATGGGTAACTTTCCAGAAGGATTAACCTTACCGACTAAAATTTCAGCCAAGGCTTGATTGCCAATCTGCCCGGGATACCAGGCATAGATGATTGCTTTGGCTTTCTCGTTCCAGCCGGTCATACGTATTCCGCTTCCCGAGGTCACAATAACGACCGTGTTCGGATTATTATTGACACATTTTAGAACTTTCTGCTCTTGATCATCCGGCAATTCAAATGGGCGATCCCAGCCTTCGCTATCACTTGTTCCTACATTGCACAGCACCAATTGGGCGGATTTGATCTGTTTTACAGTAGGATTTTTAACATATTTTATCCGATTGCCAAAAACTTTCTGCAACTCAGAAATCATCAGGCGATTGTTGTAGCCTTCGACATAGGCCGAACCACCACCAACGGCTAATTTTTTGACACAATCGCCGGTAACTAAGATATTTTTCACCTGATCTTTTACCGGCAAAATGTTGTTTTCGTTTTTTAGTAATACTATTCCTTCTCGGGCAGTTTGCAAGGCAATATTTTCATGGGCTTCATAGAAATTGTCTTCTGCCGTTGTGCGTGACCGATCATATAATTTCATAGCAAAACAGGTACGCAAGATGCTTTTCGCCATTCGGTCTAGGTCACTAACTTGCACTTTATTATCCTCAATAAGCTGATGTACATTTTCCAGTGCAATTGCAAATGGCATTTCCAGGTCTTGACCGGATTTAGCCAGTTTCTCACCGTTATAAACCGACCACCAATCGGTCATTACCAGCCACTGAAATCCTATCTGATTTCTTAGAAGATAATTAATGACATAAGCGCTTTCTCCGCACCATTCGCCATTTAACAAATTATAAGAAGTCATAACCGCCTTTGCGCCGGCTTCGATCCCGGCTTTGAAAGCAGGTGTATAAATTTCATGCAAAGTTCGTTCATCAACGATCGAGTTGCTTTTCTTCCGATAATATTCGGTATTATTGGCCAGGAAATGTTTTAAGGTAGCCACGGTTCCAGTGCTCTGGACTCCCTGTACATAATTCTCGATCATTCGCGCCGCTAAATAGGGATCTTCGCCAAAATACTCGAAATTGCGACCGCACTGGGACTGGCGATAAATATTCATCCCCGGGCCAAGTAAAACACCAATGTTGGCGTTTCTACACTCTTCTCCGATCGCCCGGGCGTATTGATATGCCAGATCGCGATTCCAGGTGGCGGCTAATGAGATTGGACAGGGAAAGGCTGTTGATTTTTCCGGTTGATAGTCCGAGAGATCAATCTCATTAAAGCTCTGACGGATATGGATACCCTGCGTCGCGTCTGACATATAAATTTCCGAAAGGTTCAGACGCGGTATCGCTCGAATAAAGAAGTACTTATCACCGCCAATCAAAGCAATTTTTTCATCTAAGGTCATTTGGGCCAAAACCGAATCGGCTAATCGGTCTGCTTCGGCATAGGATAAGGGTTGAAACGTTTCCATATCTCGAGTTAATTCCTGACTGAGCAAATGATTATTGGTTACGAATAGGTTTAGCAAAATTATCAAGCATAAGAACCCATTTAAGCATGTTTTGCGCATTGTAACTCCTGTAATTAATTTGGTTCAATTTATCCTCTTGGTCTCATTTTATAAGTAATAATTTTCGGGAAATTGAAGTCGCTCCAATTTCGGAATCGGCTGAAAGTCGCAATAGATATATTCCACCGGCAATTTTGCCACTCGCGATGTCTGTTTCCCAGGTAGTTTGGTATCGTCCGGCTGGAAACACTTTATCTACCAAAGTACAAATCAAATTACCGCATAAATCATAAACACCAAGATTAACGCCGGCGCTAACCGGTAATTCGAAGCTTATCCGGGTAGAAGAATTGAAGGGATTTGGATAATTTTGATCTAAGATAAACCCGACTGGAGTAAGTTGTGTTTTTTCAACTAGATTAGTTTGTTTGGTATTACCCTTGATGATATAATCCCTGATTAATAATCCCGACTCAGAAATTTCGGATACTGACCAGCCGCCGTTAGCCGACGCGCCTGGTTTTAAGGCGGCTGAGGTTTCGTTTTTATCGGCAATTGACCAGTTGCACCAGCTAATCTGATTTTTTTCCATGAAATTCATCCATAAGCGGGTTTCGGCGGTATCAATCGGACCATCGCCGGTATTCAAAACAGTTCCGAATTCCGTCACAAAAAGCGCAATCCCGTTATTTAATGCCGTTGTCGCCTTATTGCGCAAGGTTTGTTTATGATACTGATACGCCGCATAAAAATGCAAGGCATAGGCGATATTATTCTGCGCGAGCGGATTCAGAGAGGCAACGTCCACATCTTGCGACCAGGTCGGTGTTCCAACTACAATCAAATTGTCAGGATCAATTGCTCTGATTGAGTCAACGACGGCATTCGAATAAGGCTTTACTACGGTTTTCCAATCATCTTGTTCTGGTTCGTTAAAAATTTCGTAAATCACATTGGGATAGTCACCGTAATCGGTGGCAATTTCCTGAAAGAAAGCAATCGCCTGAGACTGGTGTTCATGAGCATTATGATCATGCCAATCCACAATGACATAAATTCCTAAATCTAGGCAAGCCTCGATGACGGTCACGATTTTAGCCTTTTCGGTTGCGGGATTGGTCAAATAGCCACCTGATTCGATCCCCATTGCCGCCCGGATAACGGTGCATTTCCAGTCATCGCGCAACCATTCAATACAATTGTAATTGTAGTATTTTCCCATCCATTGGCTCCAGAAGAGACTCATTCCGCGTAATACAATCGGATCACCATTTTGATCTACAATGCGATTTCCACTGACTGTAAGGTTGCCATGCTCTTCGACAAAAGTCAAGTCAGAATCACCGATTTGATTCTGCGCGCACATGATTAACGCCGGTAGTGTAGTGATTAGCAAAAATACCGTAATAATTCTGCTTTTTCGATGATTATTTCTCGGGATTGAATTCATTTATAAAATTATTCAGCAGTTTAGATTATCACCAATTAAACATCCGTTAATACAAATTTGTCAGTAATTAGAAAATTGTTTTTATAGCGAAAATAATAGCAAGCAAGAGAATTTCTCATAAAAAAATAAATTTGAACATCTAGAAAAGAGAATAAATAAAGGGAGCAATCGCTGAACCTTCGGTTAATATAATGATGAAACCTAGTAGTAGTAAAAAATCAATGATAGGACCTAGCCACCACTTTTTACGTACTTTCATAAAATCCCAAAATTCACGAATTATAGACACCTTACTCATTATTGTAATTTTCCTTTACTTTATATTAAAATTGATTCTCATAATTTTTGTGGTCAATTGTTTCAATTTTACGATAATTCCAGTATGAATCCGATTTATCTCTCCATTTTATATTTAAGAAATGTTTCCCAAATAACTTCAAAGTTAAACCAATTAGCGTTAAAATGGCATAAAATAAAATCCCTAATATGAGTCTGGTTGTTATCCACCCCAAAATATTCGCAAAAGTCATCCAGATGTAATAGAATGGCTTAAGAATAATCGGAAAAGTAAATCCAGTAAAAAGAATTAACAAACTTAACCCGTTGTGTGAAATAAAAATTTAAAAATATGATGTGCATTAGTCTAAAAATCCGTAAATTATTGTATTGTAATTCAATAATAAACAAGGAGATAAACTAATGCACAATCTTAAAACTAACTTTGATCGAATCAGGCCAATTGTCAATGAATCACTGGCCAATTTTATTGATTCTAATGGAAATATCAAAAAAGTGAGCGCTAAACCTAAATTCAGCGATGTAGATGTAATCACCCTATCGCTCGTTGCTGAGTGTCTCTCCATCAACAGCGAAAACTTACTGTTTAGTAAACTCAAATCCGAATATCGAGAGGTTTTTCCCTTATTAATTGATCGCTCCCAATTTAATCGTCGTCGGAAACATCTTTGTAAATTCGTTGATATTTCTCGAATAAATCTCGTCCAAAAACTATTGCCAGCAGAAAACATTTGTGGGCCTGGCTACCCGAGTTTTGTCAAAAGTGACCGCCTTTACTTTGCTACAGTTCCTGAATTCTATCAATAATAAACCCTTAAATCATATCAAATATGCACTCGCTTAATTCCACACAACGGGTTTGCACTCATATTGTTTTTACTATATCTTCAGTTGTGCCCTATAGCCTATCATATTTTCACACATAAATAATGCGTACAATAATTCAAATTTCCAAATCAAATATGGAATCACCTGGAATTTCAGAATATTTACGGGTAAAATTCAAAAGTAATTTCCAGATTACAATCGGGATTATCTGTGCTCAATTATCGTTATACTGGTTCGGATAGAAATGTATTCCCCAAACCTTTCGGATAAGGATAAACTTTTTCAATATTTAACTTTTTAATTTTGCAGAAATTCTCAACTGTGGGCTATTTGGAATGAGCTAATATCGTTCAATATTATCTAAAATTGATAATAGTCATTACTACCCCAAGTATCAGAAACATTACTCCAACAATCTTACCTAAGGTTTGTTCGTTGGCTTTATTAGCGAACTTAGCGCTGACCATTCCGCTACCCGCGGCGCTAACGCCCAGGATCAATCCCGCGATTGGTTTTGTATTGCCATGTAAAGCGTATCCAATCGTTCCAGAACAAGCCGTTATCGCCATTATAATAGCTGAGGTGCCAATCGCTAAATGAATCGGAAAATCTAGAACAAAAATCAGAATTAGGAGGATCATTCCGCCACCCCCCGCTCCTAAAACTCCCGTCATAATACCAACTAAAAACCCCAGAATCAGAGCAGTCACAATTCTTTGAGTCTGAGTTTCAAATTTCGCTACCTTTTTCATTACCTTCGACAAAGATTCGTGATTTAATCCCTTTCTCCAGATAAATAGACCCATAACTGCCATAAAAATTCCAAAAGTCCCGCCAAGACCTACTTCAGGTAGACCAACGGCAAAATTTGCACCCAACTGGGCTCCGATAATTGATCCTATGGCTATCCATATTCCGGATTTTATGTCAATATTTCCATGCTTAAAATAAACATATGATATTGCTAATGGCGCTATAATATCTACCATCAAGCTTGTTCCGATAGCTTCATGGATAGAAAAACTCAATAGAATATTTAATAATGGTACAACCACCATCACACCCGACGCGCCGGTTAATCCGGTCACTATGCCTGTAAATATGCCAATTAAAATCATTACAATTATCATATTGGCGCTCTCCCTTTATTTTCTCGTAACGAACTTTCTACTTTTGAATTCAACAAATTGTTGAATCAAATTTTTATCAAATAGTTTACTATTATCTTTCACAACCAATCGGATGATTATTTTGGAACCCTATGGTTCGAGATTAGGCAATTCTGTGGCAATTTCACTTGGCTCTAATCCATAGGCTAATTTCTTTTTATGTTTTAAAAATACCTTCTGCCAATGTCCAGCATTGAAAACAAATATCATTCCAATGCCTTGGACAATATCGGAAGCATTTATACCCAGCCAGACACCCGTATAACCTAATCCAACTGTACGGGCAAAGAAATAAGCAAAAGGTATCCGAAAACCGAGCTGACCAATGGCATTAACAATAGTAGCGGTTTTAGTATCGCCAGCGCCGTTCAAAGCCTGCGAAAAGACCAGCGAAAATGCCATAAAAGGAAAAGTAACCGCCAGATAGCGTAAGAAAGAACTGCCAATCGTAATGACTTCGGGATGATCATTAAAAATTCCTACAATCGTTGGCGCAAAGATTAAAAATACTAAAGCAATTGGGATAGCAATAGTTTCGTAATATATCACAGCCCGCCAGGCTGATCTTTTAGCTCGTTCCGGTTTTCCTGCCCCGAGATTTTGCCCTACCAAAACCGCTGCCGCGCTGGCAAATCCAAAACCAGGCACCATAATGAAAGACCTAATACGAGACCCAATCCCATACGCCGCCAGGGTAACATCACCAAAAGATGTAACTAGACGCATCAGAAAAAGAAAGGACACTTCCCGAATAAATACCTGAAGCGAGGCATAAAAGCCAATGCTCACAATTCTTCGCATCAGGGCCGGATCGGGTTTGAAATGTATCTTTTTTAAATGAATGGTAGAATGGCCAAAAAGAAGATGGAAAAAGAGATACAAGAGTCCTATTCCTCTCGTTATAACGGTGGCTGCTGCCGAACCAGCTACTCCCATTGCCGGAAATGGGCCATATCCCATAATCAATAAAGGATCGAGAATGATATTAAGAATATTTCCCACGATTAATGCATATAAAGGCGTCTTGACATCTCCTGAACCCTGTAAAGCACTATTTACACCGGAAAAAAGAAAAATAATGATAGAGTAAGTAAAATTTATTCGCAAATAATCCGCGGCATAGGTTAATACATCACCTTTAGCACCAAAAAGTTTCAAAAGCGGTTCGATTAGAAAAAATGAGACGATAAGCATTATAACTGCGCCGATGATACCTAAAATGAGTGTCTGTCCTAGGACTTCATCTGACTTTTCGTAATTTTTCTCGCCGGTAAAGTGGGCAACTAACGCCACTGTTCCCACACCGATACCCTGCACTAACATCATCATGATTGCCATAGTTGTCCCGGCAATAGAAAGTGCTGCTACCTCGATATGTCCCAGCTTACCGACAAAAAACAAATCTACCATCGAGAAAAGGTCGTGCAAGGCACCGCCAATCATCATCGGAGCCGCCAGTTTCCAGATAGACCGCGAGAGTCGGCCTTCTACTAAACCCTTTTCAACCTTCCGCGTGCGTTGAGTTGCCATATTATTCCTTAACTAACAGTGTATATTGGGTAAGTCAAATATTTACACATTCCTGTAATGTTTCTGACCTATATTTTTGTTTTATGTAATTCTAAACATCTTTAAACTTTGGAGTTTAATTTTACTGATTGAAATTTGCAATAATTTTTATGAAAATATTTTATCATTTAATACCTTGGCAATTCCCATTATTAACTACATAAATAATAATAAAATGGTAAGTATAACAATTTAGGTCGAATAAAATCAGTTAAAATTCAATAAACCAAAGCGAAAGTTCACCAGAGCTTTTTCAGAATTATTCTTCTTTTACCAGTATACCTTTAACCTAAACCTTTTTTATTCTACTCCTCAACAAATTGATATTTTATGAATTATATATGATATGATTTTTTATCTAACAGATTTTCCCTGTTTCACTTTCCATTTGCATTTTAAAATAGTTACTCTGAAATTTTCGCCAATGAAAGGAGCCTTATGACTAAAACAATATTGATTACCGGAGCAACTTCCGGATTTGGTAAAAGTATCGCCGAGCATTTCGCCGCAGATGGGTGGAATTTGATTCTGGTTGGTCGCAGATCCGAGCGTCTAAGAGTTATCTCGGCTGAACTCGGAGAAAAAGTAGCAGTTCTTCCAATTACTCTGGATGTGCGTCAACGTCAGGCGGTTATGGAAACTCTCACCAATTTACCAGAAAATTTTAACGCGGTTGATGTCCTGGTAAACAATGCCGGATTGGCGGCCGGTCTCGAACCAGCTCAATCGGCCGATCTTGATAATTGGGATGCGATGGTAGATACCAATATCAAAGGTTTGATGTATGTGACTCGGGCGATTCTGCCCGGTATGGTTGCGAGGAACACCGGACATATTGTTAATATCGGGTCGGTAGCCGGCTCATATCCTTATGAAGGCGGAAATGTCTATGGCGCCACGAAAGCCTTCGTCGCTCAATTTAGCCGTAATCTCCGGTCGGATGTCAGCGGAACGGCCATTCGGGTCACGAATATCAAGCCCGGAAATGCCGAAACGGAATTTTCATTAGTCCGCTTCAAAGGCAATGTCGCCAAAGCTAAAGCAGTCTATCAAGGCTATCAACCATTGACCGCTGAAGATATTGCTGAAATGGTCTTCTGGGTCACCCACCTTCCGGCACATGTCAATGTCAACGAGTTAGAAGTTATGCCTGTAGCTCAATCCTGGGCAGGCTACAAAATTCACCGACACTAATATTTACTACTAAGTAAAATTTTGAATTATATTGACGATTAAATAGATTTGGCGCAATGATTCATAAAATAACCGAGCGCAAAAAAGACCACCTCCGAATTATTTGCGAAGAGGATGTTCATTATGAAAATGTGACGACCGGTTTTGAACAATTTACCTTCGTTCACAATGCCTTACCGGAAATTGACCTGCACGAGGTTGATTTCTCCTGCGAATTTCTCGGTTATCAATTACAAATGCCCCTGATAATTTGTCCAATTGGCGGCGGCGAAAGCGATGGGAAAGAACTCAATCGGGCTCTGGCAAAGGTAGCCAATCAAGCTAAAATTGCTCTTGGAATTGGGAGTTTGCGACCGGCTTTGATTGATAAATCTGTACTGGAAACTTACACTATCGTGCGCGAGAATGCGCCGAATATTCCACTAATTGCTAATCTGGGCGCTGTCCAGCTAGCAGAAGGAATAGACTCTCAAACTCTAAAATCACTACTGAATGAAATTGGCGCGGACGCCCTCTCAATTCATCTCAACCCGCTTCAGGAGGCTCTCCAACCGGAAGGCGATCCATCTTTTCGCAATGTCAGTCGGGCAATCGAAATTTTGAAGGATACTTTGCCGATTCCCATTATTGTAAAAGAAGTAGGTTTTGGACTTTCAAGCGGAGTTATTCGACGCTTAGCCAAAATGGGAATTAAGTGGGTTGATGTGGCTGGTGCCGGTGGCACTTCCTGGTCAAGGATCGAAGCCAAACGCATTACCGATTCTCACCAAAAACGATTAGCCGGTGAATTTTTCGAATGGGGAATTCCAACTGCATCGGCTTTACTGGAAGCCGTAAAAATCGAGGGCGTTAATGTCATTGCATCCGGGGGTATTACAACCGGTCTCCAGTTCGCCAAAGCAATTGCTCTCGGGGCAACACTGGCCGGCGGAGCAGCGTTGTTTGTACGTACCTGGTACGCACATGGTACTGAAGGCTTGACTGAAACCGTGAATTTATTTGGGGATACTTTGCGGCACGTGATGTTTTGCACCGGTTGCAATAACCTGGAAACCTTTCGCGGTAATTCAGAAATTATCAAGAGAATTAGTGACTAAGATGATATAAAATGAAAAAATTGCTTCAATTAATCTGGGTAATCCTTTTTTGCCTATTGAGCCTGGTATGCGCTGCCGAACGTTTCGCAATTTTATACACGGGTTCGGTTATGGGTGAAACCGAACCCTGTGGGTGACGAACGCATCGGCTTGGCGGTCTGGCCAGGCGTGCAGAGGTTTTTAATAAATATCGGACGAATTATCCGGTCAGTTTGACATTGGATGCCGGTAACCTTTTTTTCGATCAAGGCGAAGTCGAGGCCAAGCAATTAGAACTTAAGCAAGAAACTGCCCGACTGATTGTTGATATTTATAATGATTTAAAATATGATGTTTATAACGTCGGTGGGTATGATTTTGCCCTCGGTCTCGATTTTTTAAAAGAATTGCAGGCTAAAGCCCAGTTTACGTTTATCTCAGCCAATGTTGTAGATACTTCGACCGGTAAGCCGGTTTTCGAGCAGTATAAAATCGTCAAAATTGGCAATAAAAAATTTGGTATAATCGGTGTGACTTCGGTCTGGAATGAAAAACACCGCAGTATCAAGATTACCGATCCCATTCAAACTTTGAATAACTATTTACCAACACTGCGTAAAAAGGCTGACTATATCATAGTATTAGCGGCTTTGACCGCCGGTGACGAAAATAAACTTGGAGCAATTAAAGAGAAAATAGATTTCATTTTGCTGGCCGGCTCCTATCGCTATTCGCGTAATCTGGAAGTGGTTGACGGCAGGTTTATTGCCCGATGCGGCGCGACGGGGAAGTACATTGGAATTATTACGGCTGAAATTAATCAACCTAAAAAGCCACTTCAGGATATTTCTAATATTAACGTTCAACTGGAATATTCTACTAATCGCCTCAATTCATTTAAAAAAAATGCAGGTGATAAGAGTATCGAGGAATTCTATGGCGACAAACCGACTCAACTTAAAGTAATTCGCGACCTCCAAGAAACCCAAAATGAATTACTTCGGCAAAAAAGTCAAATCGTCAATCCGGTCAATTATGAGTTAATCGAGTTGGATGAAAAAATAGCAGATGATCCTGTTATTCGTAAAAAATTGAACGATTTCGAGCGGCGTATGAACGCTAAAGGTTATAAAATAACCCCAGCCGGCGATTAACAAGGCTTGCATTACAAAACAATTAATAGTAATTTTACGCGCTTTTTTAAGGGGCTGTAGCTCAGCTGGGAGAGCGCTTGAATGGCATTCAAGAGGTCGCCGGTTCGATCCCGACCAGCTCCACTAAATAAAAATGTAGAACAGGCTTTTCAGCCTGTTTTTTTTAACAAGGCTGTAACTCAGCTGTATGACCGACTGATTCTGCCGTAGATGAATAAACAATGGAGAGCGTCTCGATTGGTCGGGAAGGTCGCCGGTTCCCTGCCCGACTGATCCTGCCGTCGCAGGTCAGGCGGGGATCCCGACCAGCTCCACTAAACAAAATCGTAATACAGGCTTTCTAGCCTGTTTTTTTATTTAACAAGGCTGTAACTCAGCTGTATGACCGAATGATTCTGCCGTAGTTGAATAAACAATGGAGAGCGTCCCGATTGGTCGGGAAGGTCGCCGGTTCGATCCCGACCAGCTCCACTAAACAAATTCGTAGAACAGGCTTTCTAGCCTGTTTTTTTATTTAACAAGGCTGTAACTCAGCTGTATGACCGAATGGTTCTGCCGTAGCTGAATAAACAAGGGAGAGCGTCCCGATTGGTCGGGAAGGTCGCCGGTTCCTCCGGAGGAGTCCCACTGGGAGATCCCGACCAGCTTCACTAAACAAAACCGTAGAACAGGCTTTCTAGCCTGTTGTCTAATTAAAATATGATTGCCTGATTAGCATAGAAGAAAAAGTCACGATTTCATCTGGAATTTTAATTAATCCCATAAAATAGTAATCTTTCTCCTTCTAAAAATTAAAATTTCATGGCGCTCATTAAGTAATAAATTAAACCGCATTAAAACGGAGATATACTCGATAAAAAAATATTAATTTGCTTCCATCCGATTGTAGGCATTAACTAAAATATTTGTAAATTTTGAACAGATAATTTGAAATTTAGAATAGGATTAATAATGGGAAAACGACTAAAGGATGTTGACCTGAACAATACGAACCTTTTTCATCAGCCCCGAATAGTTGACATTCAGAATGCTCACTGCCCCAATGGCTGTGATTTGATGTCACAAAGAAAAAAAATCAAAGGACTGAAAGCCATTGAAGTTAATATTCGCTGGAAAGATAAAGAAGGTAGATTATATCTTGACCCGGAATTCGGCAGTTATGAAAACATATCTGAAATCGAGGTGCCAAAGGGCGAGATAGTTGAGTTCATCTGTCCTCATTGTGGCGTATCTTTACGACGCGATTATGAGCTCTGTCGGAGTTGTTCCGCTCCAACTTTCGCGATAGAACTGCCGGGTGAAGGCCAAATTATCGGCTGTTTGCGTAATGGATGTTTCGAGCACACTTTAAAAATTGAGAGCTTCGCCGCAATGCAATTACGAGTTGAAGAAAATTTCATTAGAATGATAATGTAGCTTCGAATGATGAATATTTTCAAACCACTATATCTTGTTATTTTTTCTTGTGAAAATACTACTTGCGGTATAAATTCTACCGCTTTATAAAATAATCGAACTTAAGGTTTTAACCGGATTAAAATTTGAGGCCGTTCAGTTAACAATTTCCCAATAACTTATTACGATCACAAAGTTGTTCTGTTTGTCAGACAATATGATCAATGACTTATGAATACAGAATCGAAAACTAACATTATCAATCGGAATGTCTTAGTGTTAAACCAGACTTACGAACCGTTGCATATTTGTGATGTCAAACGAGCGATAGTGCTTATTCTGGAGGATAAAGCCAGTTTGGTAAAGGCCTTCGATCATCAAATGTTAAAGACTGTCCGTCAGAATTTTGAGATTCCTTCTGTAATCAGAATTCATACCTACATCAAAGTTCAACATTGGGAGGCTGTTCTAAATAAAGCCAATATTTTCCGGCGCGATAATTTTACCTGTCAGTATTGCGGAGCCCGCAATGTGCCGCTGACTATTGACCACATTATTCCAAAAGTGCACGGCGGTCAAGATTCTTGGACTAATCTGGTTACCGCCTGTATCACTTGCAACAATAAAAAAGGAAACCGTAACCTTAGCGAATCTGGTATGGTTCTACGAACTAAACCCATTAAGCCTCATAAAATTCATACATTACAACGGTTTGCCGAATCACCGATAGACGAATGGCGACCATATTTATTTTTAGAATAAGGACAAAATGGAAAATCGTAAAGTCAAAGGCAGAATCTTAAGCGGAATGCGCCCAACCGGCAAAATGCATCTCGGTAACTACGTCGGAGCTCTGGAAAATTGGGTAAAATTGCAAGAGGAATACGAAAACTACCATCTCATTGCCGATTATCATGCGCTCACGACTAATCTGGATACGAGTGAATTGTTTTCAAACACGATCGAAATGGTTTATGATTGGCTGGCAGTCGGAATAGATCCTCAGCGAAGCCCAATTTTCCGTCAGAGCCAGGTCAAGGAACACTGCGAACTATTTCTAATTTTCGCAATGTTAATTACCACGGCGCGCCTCGAACGCAACCCTACTCTCAAAGAACAAGTGCGTGATTTGAATATTGGCACTTTATCTTTCGGACATCTCGGTTACCCCGTTCTGCAAGCCGCCGATATTTTGATATATAAAGCTAACCTTGTACCGGTTGGCGAAGATCAAGTGCCACATGTGGAAATCACACGGGAAATTGCTCGGAAATTCAATCAAACCTGGGGTAAAGTTTTCCCTATACCGGAGGCAAAACTGACTAAGTTCGCCCGCCTTCCCGGTTTAGACGGCAATAAAATGAGCAAATCAGTCGGCAATACAATCCTATTAGCCGACTCGGATGAAGAAATTAATTCCAAGATTAAAAAAGCGATTACTGATCCCCAGAAAATCAGACGCGGCGATCCCGGTCGGCCAGAAATTTGTCTGGTTTATACCTATCATAAAAAGTTTAATAATGACCAATGTCCGGAGATTTATGCCGGTTGTACCAGTGGCGCTCTGGGTTGTGTCGAATGCAAAATGAAATGCGGCGCGGCAATTCAAAGTGTAATCGCACCTTATCGTAGTCGTCGGATGTATTACGCCGCCCACCAATCTGAGGTCATTGACATTTTAATTGACGGTGAAAGACGAGCCCGTCAGGTTGCCCAAAGCACTATGGCTGATGTCCATAATAAAATGAAAATCGGATAAGACGTGATAACCCAAAACTCAGACTGGCAAATCCAATAATTCTAATTTGATTAATGAGTTATAACGTCAAACTAAGCGTTTATGAAGGGCCACTCGATCTCTTGCTTTTTTTTATTAAAAGAGATGAAATTAATATTTACGACATCCCCATTGCGCATATAACGAACGAATATCTTAATTATCTGAAACTTATGCAAAGTATGAATTTGCAGTTGGCAGGTGAATTCATTTTGATGGCTTCAATCCTTATAAGAATCAAAGTTCAAATGCTCCTGCCCCGTCCAGAATACGAAAAACTCGAGGACATTGAAGATCCACGCACCGAGTTGGTGCAAATGCTCATCGAATATCAGAAATATAAAGAGATCGGCGAGCAATTGAAGCAACTTGAAGAAATTCAATCACGCTATTTTCCGGTCGCGCTGGCATCAAAACTGCACAATTATGATCCTGAACTTTTCCTGGGTGATATATCGTTGATCGAATTAGGACTCACCTTTCAGCAAATCCTCGATCAAATGCCAAAAGTAGAAATGGTAAATCTCGAGATGATGAAGGTCAACATTCGTCAGCAAATATTATTCTTGCGAGAATGTTTAAAAAAGAGAAGTCGTATTCGTTTTTCCGAAATTGCGGCTAAATTAAAAGACCGTCTCGAAGTCGTAGTTACTTTCTTAGCTATCCTCGAAATGATTAAGTCAATGGAGATTAGCGTATCGCAAAAGGATATTTTCGGCGAAATCTGGTTAACAAAGAAAAAAACTGGGCAGGATAATGCTCTCTCAAACACATAAAATTGTACTAGCACTTTTATTCAGCGCAACTGAGCCTTTGACTAAATCCCAAGTAGATATTTGTCTTGAAGAAGATGTTGATTTAGTCCAGATTATTGCCGATTTGAATCAATACCTAGAAACTGAAGGACTTCCGGTCTGGATTCAGTTGGTAGCGGGAGGTTATCGGCTTATGACCAGAGCTGAATATGAACCGTGGTTAACTCGACTTTTTCAGAATAAGGGTAAATTACGTTTGTCGCGTTCGGCTCTGGAAACGCTGGCTATCATCGCCTACAAACAACCGGTTACCAAAAGCGAAATTGATGCGATTCGTGGAGTTGATACCAGTCTTAGACCTCTTGTAGAAAAAAATCTGATTAAAATTAACGGCCGTCAGGAAGGACCGGGACGACCTCTTCTATATGGTACTACTGACCATTTTTTAGAACATTTTGGATTGGCATCATTGAAAGATTTACCGCAGGTTAAAGAACTGGCTGAAATTGCCGGTGAAGACAATCCACTACCCGATATTGTCGAACAGGATGCGACTGAATAGATTTTTAGCGCAAGCTGGTCTTGGCTCACGACGTAAATGCGAAAGTTTGATCCGAGCCGGGCGGGTGGAAATTAATGGAAATGTCGTTAATGATCTGGCTACTCAGGTAAAAGAAACCGATCAAGTGACTGTTGATGGTCGCCGGATTATTCCGCTGAAACCAATTTATATTCTCTTAAACAAACCAGCTGGTTATATAACGACTATGCACGATCAGTTCGGGCGCAAAACCGTCACCGATTTTGTAAATAATACCTCTGCTAAACCTGTCGGTCGTTTGGACATGGCAACAACCGGAGTCCTTTTGTTAACTAATGACGGTGAGTTAGCCTATCGCTTAACCCATCCAAAATTTGCTATCGAACGCACTTATCGAGCAACAATTGCCGGCAATGTCCCTGCTGACATTAAAAACCAGATTACTAAAGGAATTGCGATCGGGAAAGGTCAACAAGCTTACGGCCGAATCCTGGCTATCAAATACTTAAACGGCTATACCAATGTAACAGTTGAATTAAAGGAAGGTCAGAACCGCGAGGTGCGTCGCATTTTCGCAGTTCTCAGATATAAAGTCATTTCACTGGATCGGATAAGTTTCGCCGGAGTGCGTTATTCAGGTCTGGAACGAGGTCAATGGCGCAATTTGAATGAAAACGAAGTACAGCAACTGAAAATCCTGGTTGGTATAACAGATTAATGAAGGGTCAGCAAATTTTCCCAATTGTTTATTCAAATATTGTATTAATTTATCTTAAGATAGCTGAAAGGAATTTGAATTGTTATCCAGTGGAATTAAATTTACGCGCTTTTTGAAAGGTAGAAAATGGGCATTATAATAGCAATAGACGGACCAGCCGGTAGCGGAAAAAGTACAACTGCGAAGGAAGTAGCTCGCCGACTGAATTTCACTTATGTAGATACCGGCGCGATGTATCGAGCGATAACTTTGGCAGTTATCCGGCAAAATGTTTCAGTCGAAGATCATCAATCAGTGATAAAAATTGCTGAACAAGCCGACATTCGTTTTAATTGGGTGGACGGCAATTTGCATACAATTTTAAACGGCGAAGATGTCAGTACCGAGATTCGTTCGTCTCAAGTTGCTCAGCTTGTTAGTCCGGTTAGTGCCATCGGCGGCGTGCGCGAAATTTTAGTCAAACGCCAGCGCGAAATGGCCAAGACAGCAAATATTGTTATGGAAGGCCGCGATATTGGCACCAATGTTTTTCCAGACGCCGATTTTAAATTTTATTTAGAAGCTGATCTGGAAACTAGGGCTCGAAGACGGATCAATGACTATCAGGCGATCGGCCAGAATTTGTCTATGGCGGAAATTATGGCTGAAATCGAACACAGAGATAAAATTGACTCTTCACGCGAACATTCACCTCTTAAAAAAGCTCCCGATGCTATTGTAATTGATACCTCCAATTTAAAATTTGAAGAGCAGGTTGAGATGATTGTCCAAACTGTGAAATCATCCGATCTCTTTCAAAAGATAGGAAAGGCTTCAGTTATTACTTGAGCCGATTGTAAATATTAACCCTAAACCAAAGGAACATTTCCAATGTCAGAAGAAGAACAAACCTTAACCCCTAAACCCTCCGAAGAATCGGAAGCAATTCCGGAAATTAACCCATTTGAATCATTCGCTGAACCAATGCCTATCAAAGATTCGGTAAGTGAGGAAAAGACATCTGCCACTCCGGATTATACTACCGAATTAGTTACTTCGGGGCCATTATCCGAAAACGTCAGAGTATATGAATTAAAAGATATTGATAGATTGAACGAAGTCCAAGCGACCAAAGTCGAAGACCGCACTAAAATCTATGAAAATTCCCTAAAAGATATTGCGATAGATCAGCGCATACTCGGAACAATTGTAGCCATTAATGAAAATGAAATTCTGGTTGACGTCGGCTTCAAATCCGAAGGCATTATTGCCCGTGAAGAATTTGAAGAAGGTGAATTGCCGAAAATCGGCGACCAGATCGAGGTATTCGTTGATGTACTTGAAGATGAAAATGGCCAGATGATTCTGTCCAAACGAAAAGCTGATTTTATGCGAATCTGGGAACGCATCAAGGAAATTTATGCGGCTGGCGAGACGGTTGAGGGACAAATTGTTAGCCGTATTAAAGGCGGAATGGTAGTGGATATTATGGGAATTGATGCCTTTCTGCCCGGTTCGCAAATTGATATTCGACCGGTTACCGACTTTGATTCCTATATTGGGAAAACGTTTGAATTCCGCATCGTTAAATTAAATGAATTACGGAAAAATATCGTCCTGAGCCGTAAAGAATTACTCGAAGAAAGTATGAAAGAAAAACGGGACGATTTATTATCTAAAATCAAAGTCGGCGATATTTTAACTGGTCGCGTTAAAAATATAACCGATTTCGGAGTCTTCATTGATCTCGGCGGATTGGACGGATTACTACATATTACCGATATTTCCTGGGGGCGTATAAATCACCCGAGAGAAGTTGTCCAGATGGATCAAGAATTGACGGTCAAAGTCATTGATTACGATCAAGAAAAACAGCGAGTTTCACTGGGACTCAAGCAACTTACAGCGCATCCCTGGGAAGGTGTCGAAAGTAAATATCCAGTTGGTACGATCGTTAAAGGTAAGGTTGTCAATATCACCAACTACGGTGTTTTCGTGGAACTGGAAAAAGGTGTCGAGGGTTTGATCCATATTTCGGAAATATCCTGGACCCAACATATTAAGCATCCTTCTGAAGTGTTTAAACTGGGCGATGAAGTCGAGGCTAAAGTACTGGGCATAGATAGTGCCGAACGCAAAATTTCGTTAGGGTATAAACAGCTTGAACCCGATCCGTGGGAATCAATTGAACAAAAATTCACCGTTGGTTCCATTCATAAAGGAATCGTCAGAAATCTTACTCCTTACGGCGCATTCATTGAATTACAAGAAGGTGTTGACGGATTTGCCCATATTTCGGATATGTCCTGGACTAAAAAGATTCGCCATCCTCGCGAATTACTAAAAAAAGATGATGAAGTTGAATTCAAGATCCTGGAAATCTCCAAGGAAAATCGCAAAATTTCACTCGGCTTGAAACAGGTAACTGAAGATCCCTGGCCAATGCTCGAAACTCTTTTCTCCGTCGGAAGTATAGTCGAAGGTGAAGTGGCTAAAGTGACTGAGAAATTCATAATTGTCAATCTGGAACATGATCTCGAAGGAATAATTCCATTGGGACAAATGCCTAAAAAAGATCGTAAAGACCTCAGTAAAGCAGTTGAAATTGGGGAAAAATTGCAGCTAAAGGTGCTGGAAGTCAACCGACACGAAAAGAAAATCGTACTCTCACGGGAACAGGCTATTCCGCGCGAACCCAAGACCGACGTAGAAGCTTATATGATGCAACAAGCAGAAACGACCAATAAACTCGAGATCCCAACTGAAATAATTCAAAAAATTACCGAATCCGAAGAGGAAGCTAAGAAAAAAGCCGAGGAGTCGACTGCAAAGGCTAAATCTCCCGCAAAAAAAACCAAGAAAACAGAAAATGCCGAAAAATCGGAAGAGCCTGCTCCAGAAGAAGAAAAACCCAAGAAGAAAAGCACCAAAAAAGTCGTATCTGAGGAAAAACCTGCAGAGAAAGAGATCGAAAAAGAGTCTCAAAAAGCAACCGAGTTAAGTTCGGAAGAGACTCCAAAAGATTCCGCCAAACCAACTTCCAGAAAAGCAAAACCGAAAGCAAAAAGTGAAAATCCAGTCAGTGACGACACGGCTGAAAAATAAGGAATCTGAAATCGTTTCAAAAATGCAAAGGGGCTTGGATTTTGCCAGCCCCTTTGTTATTTTGTGAGGTAGTATGAACCCAAATCTGACCGAAAAACGCCGTAAATTGAACGAAAATTTGTCTTATCGCAATATCAGTCAAGCAATTCGCAAATGGATTACTACCAATACCCGCACCAAGATTTGGATTTTCGTATTCACCGTTTTTCTCTGGCTCTATGTCGTATTGAATAATACTTACTCTTATAATTTTTCAGCCAAACTTGAAGTTAGAAACATTGACCCAACCAAAACAACCGTTGAGAAATTACCGTCGCAAATCCAGGCCAGCTTTTCAGGTAAAGGAATTGATCTATTTTATCTTATCCTATCACCTCAGCAGTCAATCAAATTTGTCGTCGATTGCTCTTCCATTAAAAGGTTTTATGATTTCCCTCTAAATGAATATTTTAAAAATAATCCCGAAAAAGTCATCACTCCGCGCAGAACTAATGTCCAATTGGATCATATTATCTGGCCGGAAACCTTGCGCGTTGTTCTGGACGATTTACTAACTGCAAAAGTGCCGGTTAAGCCGGTAGTTGAAATACAATTAGCGCCTGGTTATGTTTTAGCTGATTCGATGCGTATAATTCCGGATAGCGTTACTTTAAGTGGTCCACGAACTTATGTCAGGCAATATAATAAAGTGCCAACTAAAAAATTGGTTCTCACTAATGTTTCCAGTTCGATTTCACAGGAAATTGATCTGGAATTCGTCCCTGAACATAATGTTTATCTTGATGTAAAACGCGTTCGTATCCAGCAGAAAGTTGACCAATTAGGTGAAAAAAAATTAACCAACATCCCTGTTAGAGTAACTAATCTTGGTCAAGACCAGAAAGCCGAAATTATTCCTCCAACTGCCACATTGACCGTTTCTGGTGGTATCGAAAAATTGAAAACAGTTCGGCCGGAAGATATTAAAATCGTATTTGATTTTGCCAGAGATTGGCGACCGGATGAGTCCTTTTACACTCCAACCGTAGAATTACCGCCCGGACTACTAAACTGGCAAAGTCTCGAGCCCGATACCTTCGAAATTCGGATAATTCGCGAGAGGCAACCCTGAATGTTGATCCTTGGCATCGAAACATCTTGCGACGAGACCGCCGTTGCCATTTTAAATGATAATGAAATTTTAGTCAATCTGGTATCTTCTCAACTGCTCCACCAGCAATTCGGAGGCGTTGTCCCGGAATTCGCTTCCCGTGAGCATATGCGTTTGCTTGACCAGATGGTAAAAGATGCCTTCGTTCAAACCGGGTTGCAGCCCGAAAATCTTGATGGTATTGCCGTGACTCGTGGCCCGGGCTTGATGGGAGCTCTGCTGGTTGGATTAAGTTTTGCGAAAGGTTTGGCGTATTCACTTCATAAACCTTTATTCGGAGTCAATCACATCGAAGGCCATATTATGGCTAATTTTTTGACCTGTCCCGATTTAAAATTTCCCTTTCCTTGCTTACTGGTTTCCGGCGGTCATACCCAGATTGTTCAGGTAAATGACTTTGGAGATTATCAAGTTTTAGGCCGCAGTGTAGATGATGCCGCCGGTGAGGCTTTTGACAAAGCCGCCCGCATTCTGGATTTACCTTATCCGGGAGGTCCGCAAATTGATCAAATGTCACGCAGAGGTGATCCCAATTTTTACCAATTCCCTCGGGCTAAAGTTCGCTCCGAACAGTACGATTTCAGTTTCAGCGGTTTGAAAACTGCGATGTTATATTTAGTCCGTCAGCGAGGCCAGGATTGGGCTCAGGAACATCTGGCCGATTTATGCGCCTCCTATCAGGAAGCGATTGTAGATGTCCTGAAAATTAATACTTTCAACGCAGTTGAAAATTTGCACGCTAATAAACTGGTTCTGGCTGGTGGCGTAGCCGCTAATTCCCGACTAAGGCAAGTTTTCCAAGAACAGGCTGATCACCATCACATCGAGTTAATAATTCCTTCTCTGAAATATTGTACCGATAATGCCGCAATGATCGCCAGAGCCGGTCAGGAAATGTTGAGACGCAATCAAATTTCACCTTATTCAATTTCTGCCGTACCGAACCTGCCTCTTTCAGAAAAGTAAAATGGATTCATTGACCTTGAAATTTCCAGGATTTGAATGGTGGTGGTTTATTCTCCTACTGGGTTTGATTGGACTTATGTTCTTTTCCTTCCGCAAAATTCCCGGGGGAAAGTCGCGGCCGTTAACGAGGATATTGCTGATTTTGCGCAGTTTAATTCTGATTCTACTGGCAGGATTGATTCTCAAGCCGGAAATTCATTGGACAAGCAGTCGCAAAAAAGCGCCATCAGCTTTGGTCTGGATTGATAATTCGCTCAGCGTTGCCGCCCAAAATAATTTTTCTAAAGATAGCTTGCTATCAATCGTTCAGGAAATTAACACGGCTCTGGATGGAAAAGGAATCAAACCACGCCTTTTTCTATTTGATGAAAATATTATTCCTGTTGCAGGAAAATTGAAAAATATTGAAAATAACGGTCTCGCTACCGACCTATCCCAGGTTTTACGTTATTCCAAGACAGAGTTTGAAAATGAGAACGTTGTAGGCGCGATAATTATCTCCGATGGTGTCATTACCCGGGGTGAAGACCTGACTTTTAGTAAAATCGAAATGCCGTTTCCCGTGTTTACCATTGGAATTGGCGACAGCGAACTGGTTATGGATCCCGCCGTTACGAAAATTGAAATGCCCGGAACCATAAAAGCCGGCGATACTGTCCTAATCAGCGCTGAACTAATACCGATTGGAAACGGCGACCCGATTACTGTAATGCTTAAAGAAGGTGAAAAAATTCTGGATAAAAAAGTCATACCGAGTCAAAGTCAAGCTATGAAAAAAACAGTGGCTTTCCAGATTGTCCCCTCTGAACCAGGTGAAAAAATATATTCCATTGAAATTTCAGCCGCCCAAGATAAAAATCCCTACAATAATCTCAGAATGAGTTCGGTGAAAGTTCTCGAATCCCAGATTAAAATACTCATTGTCAGCGGGCAGGCTAATTTCGAAGCCCCTTTTCTGACTCGCACTCTACGCGAATTGCAAGATATTTCTGTTCAGAATTTAGTCGAAAATGATGGCCAGTGGTTGCCGTTGTCATTTCCAGAAATAATGGCAAAAGAGTGGAATTTGATAGTTTTTATCGGTTATCCGACAGCCGAATCCAACCAGAATGAATTAACCCGTCTCCGACAAAAAATATCCGATCACAACTTACCACTATTAATATTTCTTGACGCAGATGTTGATTCCAAACAGTTAGAAAGACTGCTGGGCTGGAATCCGATTGATGAATTGTTGGTTGATAAATCGGTAAATCAGATTAGCGTTAAACCTACGTCTGTAGGCCTTGAACATCCTTTGATAAAAAATTTTCAAATAGTAACTGTTTCAGAAAAAATCTGGCAGGAGCTGCCGCCGATCGGTTCACCATTCCGGCGGATTCGCCTAAAGCCACCGATGCTAACGATTATTGAAAGCAGGGATCTGGCCGAAAATCCGGTTATTGCCGTGAATCAGGAGAGAAATAAACCTTTGGCGCTTTGTATTGGATTGGATTTTTGGCGCTGGTCTTTTATGACACAGGAAATTGGGCGAATCAATGTTTACAATGAATTATTTCAAGGAATGGCAAAATATTTGACCGATACACTCAGCACATCCCCCGTTCAGTTTTCCATCAATAAAAGAATATTTCTGAACGGTGAAACCGTCGAAATGAGTTGTCTATTGTACGATTTGAAAGGTCTTGTGATAAACGACGCTATAGTCCGAGCCGAACTAATTCAAAAAAACGACGTAATAGCTTCGAGTAATTTAATCTGGGATGGGAAAAATTACTCGGGAGTTATACCAGTTAGAAATTTTGGTGAGTGTCAGGTGCGCATTTCGGCCTGGAGCGATGACAATTTGATTGGAATTCGCGAACAGACAATCACCGTAATTGATCGCCCAATCGAATTACTCGATGTTCGGCAAAACGCTGATTTATTAAGAACCATCGCCGTGCAAAGCGACGGCATAAAAACGAACCGGATTCCCGAAATTGTTGACCGCTTACCAGTTACGGAAAAAATTATCCACCAGTCGCACGCTATCAAATTTTTAAACTGGAAATGGACGCTAGTGGTTTTGATTGGGCTATTAACAATAGAATGGAGCATTCGACGTTTTCAGGGCTTTCAATAAAAAGTCTTGACCTTTTAATTGTTTATGTTCAAATTTTCGCTGTGCAGACCAGGATTCAAAAAAAGAGGTATTTCAGCTAGAGTTGGTAAATCCGATCTGGTTTTAGCACGTAAAACGCTTATCCCATTTACTAAATAAAAAATTATTGGAGTTATTTTATGAAGAAAATTGCAATGCTGGGTGTAGGATATGTCGGGTTAGTATCCGGAACGGGACTGGCCGATTTCGGTAATGAAGTGATTTGTTATGACATTGATAAAACTAAAATAGAAAAACTAAATAACGGAGAAATACCAATTTATGAACCGGGTCTGATTGATTTGGTTAGAAAAAACGTCGCTAAAGGACGCCTGAAGTTCACCGACGATCTGGCGCTGGCAGTGCGGGAATCGGAAGTGATTTTTCTGGCGGTACCGACTCCTTCTGGCGAACATGGTGAAGTTGATCTTTCTTATATTTTTAATGCGGTTGATCAAATCGCCAAGGTGATTGACAGTTTCAAAGTTATTGTCACCAAAAGCACGGTCGAGGTCGGAACCAATGATCAAATCCGCGAACGTCTATTATCGCATAAAATTGCGCCGGAAATGTTCGAAATAGTTTCCAATCCCGAATTTTTGCGCGAAGGTTCGGCGGTCACTGACTTTATGCGGCCTGATCGAGTCGTGATTGGCACCAGTTCACCGAAAGCCCTCGAGATTATGAAAGAAATTTATCGTCCCCTTTATTTAATCGAAACGCCGATTGTAGCCACCGATATTCACACTGCCGAAATGATCAAGTATGCCTCGAATGCCTTTTTAGCAACTAAAATTTCTTTCATCAATGAAATTGCCAATCTCTGCGAATTGGTAGGCGCCGATATTCAGCAAGTTGCCAAAGCCATGGGGCTGGATGGACGAATCGGTAAGAAATTTTTGCATGCTGGGCCGGGTTACGGCGGGTCTTGTTTCCCCAAAGATACTTTAGCCTTAACTAAAATCGCTGAAAAAGCCGGAATGCGAGCTACGATTGTGGAAGCTGTTATCGAGGCCAATAATCGTCAGAAAATGCGAGTAGTCGAGAAACTCTTGAAAGTCTTGCCAGACCTTTCCGGTAAAACGATTGGAATCCTTGGATTAGCATTCAAGCCCAATACTAACGATGTCCGTGAAGCACCAGCATTAACGGTAATTGAAGAAATTTTAAAACGCGGCGGTCAAATCAAAGCCTATGATCCAGAAGCAATGAAAGAAATGCGCAAATATTATCCACAAATTACTTATGTGGCTTCCACCGAAGATGCCGCCAAGGGAGCCGACGCCTTGATTATTTTGACGGAATGGAACGAATTTCGCAATCTTGACTTAAATTATTTAAAATCTGTTATGAAAAACCCGATTATGATTGATGCGAGGAATATTTACGAGCCGGAGTCAGTAATTGAAAAGGGATTTATGTATGACTGCATTGGAAGGAAGATTTAATTGCGATTCGATAGTAATTCAATAGCGATTCATTGTTAATTAAAAGAATAACCTTAAGATATGAATTAAGTGAATTATTATGAAATTGGAAGAGTTAAACATATATAATTTAGCAATGGAATTAGGTGAAGAAATTTGGACTATAGTAAAATGTTGGAATTCATTTGAAAAGGACACGATGGGAAAACAATTAATCAGAGCAGTTGATTCAATTGCGGCTAATTTAGCTGAAGGGTTTGGTAGATATCATTTTAAAGATGTAAAGAATTTTGGTTATTATTCAAGAGGTTCATTATATGAAACCAAAATCTGGCTAACAAAAGCGCACAATAGAACAATATTAGGCGATGATGATTTTAAGAAATTGCAACAGAAAATTAATGATATTGGCGTTAAACTAAACAATTATATCAAATCAATTGGTAAAAGCACTAATTCCTCTATATCAAATTTATCAACAACGAATCACAATGAATGACTACTAATGACAATGAATGACTATGAATGACTACGAATCGCTACGAATGACAATTACTATGAATAACCCCAAAACTTATCTAGTCACAGGTGGCGCCGGATTTATCGGCAGTAACTATATCCATTATCTTTTTTCAAAGTATAAAAATGTTAGGGTAATTAATCTCGATAAACTTACTTACGCCGGCAATCTGGCCAACCTGCAAGATCTGACTAACAATCCAAATTATATTTTTATCAAAGGCGATATTTGCGATGCGGAAATCGTCCGTAATATTTTTCGCGAACATCACCCGGACTATGTCGTGAATTTTGCGGCCGAATCGCATGTAGACCGTAGTATCGGTAAACCTGACGATTTCATCCGGACTGATATGTTTGGCGTTTTTGTGTTATTGGAAGCTTCCAAAGAGTTTGGGATTGAGCGTTTTATCCAGATTAGTACCGACGAAGTCTATGGCTCAATTTTGGAAGGTTCGTTTACTGAAGAATCACCTCTGAAGCCCGGTAATCCTTATTCAGCCAGCAAAGCCGGTGGTGATCGCCTGGCATATTCGTATTTCAATACCTATAATCTACCGGTAATCGTTACCCGCGCCTCGAATAATTACGGCCCTTATCAATACCCAGAAAAGCTCATTCCCTTGTTTGTGACCAATTTAATCGAGAATAAACCCGTTCCACTTTATGGTGACGGTAAAAATGTGCGGGATTGGTTGTATGTCGAGGATCATTGCGATGCGATAGAATTCATTCTGAAAAATGGAAAACCCGGCGAAGTTTATAATATTGCCGGGGAAAACGAGTTGGAAAATATTTTCATTACCAACTTTATTTTTGAATATATGAATAAACCGAAGACATTGATAAAACCAGTCACAGACCGGCTGGGGCACGACCGGCGCTACTCGATTTCAGCGGCCAAATTGCACGAACTCGGCTGGCAAGCGCGACACAAGTTCGAAGATGCTATGCGAACTACTATCCAATGGTATATTGACAATCCGCAATGGTGGCAACCATTGAAAAGCGGAGAATACCTGGAATATTATAAAAGGCATTATAAAATCTAAGAGGTATAATAATGAAAAGAGCATTTATTATATTGATGATATTTATATTATTCCATATTTCATTTGGACAACAATCTAAAACCTCTCAACTGCAAAAATCGTATAAATCATACGGTAAAATGTTTGAGCAGGAGACAGAAAAGGAAAAAACTGATTTAAAGGAAAGAGCAAAAGAAATTTCCTTACCGCAAGAAATAATTGCCTTGGATAAAGCGATTTCACCCGATGAGTACATCGTCGGCCCTGGTGATATATTTGGAGTTGATATAATTATAACCGAAAACATAAATTTAGAATTATTTGTAACTCCTACCGGAGATTTGTTAATACCATCAATTGGAAAAATTAATGTAAATGGTCTAATTCTTAAAGATGCCATCGAACTATGTAAAAAGAAAATCAATCAAGTCTATCCAAGTGCCAAAGTAGATGTGGCACTATTAAATTTACGTACTTTTAAAATTCAAATTACTGGCGCTGTGATTAAACCAGGATTTTACGATGTTACTGCAGTTACCAGATTAAATGAAATAATTGAGTTGGCAGAGGGATTTGACCAATTTGCCAAAGAATTTAACATCCAAATTACTAGAAACGATGGCAGAATTGATACAGTAAATTACTTTAATTATAAACTCGAGGGAGACTTAACTCATAATCCCACTTTTTTAGAGGGAGATAAAATATTTGTCCCATTTGGCGATGCGGACAAAGAAGCTATCGTTATTCGTGGCGCAATCTACGGAAGCGGCTACGATGTTATCGAAGAAAATGAGTCTTTAGGCTATTACTTGCGACGCCAGGCCCAATTTATTGAGAATGCCGACCTAGAAAATGTAACTATTACGCGAAAAGAGGGTGATCACCGAGTTGTGATGACAGTGTATCCACAAGATTTCTTTTCCACACCATTAAAGCCGGGCGATGCAATTGACATTCTCTCAGAAAGAGGAATATCAGTCAACGGATTTGTCCAATCCCCCGGTAGCTTTTATTTTTACCCGGGTTATTCGTATTTGGATTATATTAATATGGCTGGTGGAAATACTTATGAAGGAGATATAGATAAAGTTTACATTCGCCACTTAGATGGAAGTACTGAGCCAGGTAAATCAGCAGCTCTTCGACGGGGAGACGTCATAATTGTCCCTCGAAGCTCTAAAAGTACCATATTTGGGCAATTATCTATTCTGGAAATAGTTACTTCCGTTGCTACAGTGGTATTAACTTTTATTGCCGCTATGAAATAGTTTTAAAAAATATTTATATTTTACAGGAGAGATAAGTGCAACCAGAAAAAAAAGAACATCCGCTTATATATTTTATTTTTAGACATCGGGTGGTAAACATATTAATTTTACTGCTTGGAGCTATTCTGGTTTTTGTAATTGTGTTTTTTGGAATGAAGAAAAAATATACCGCTACCGTTTCAATTTTACCGCCCAGCCAGGATTTATCCTCAGGTATAGGAAGCTCGATGGGTGCATTGGCAAATTTAGCTGGGATAAATTTACCTCAGAGCACACTCCAGAGTCCTGAGATGTATAAAGAAATCCTTACCTCAAGAAAAGTTTTAGATACGATCCTATTTGAGGAATTTGAAGGTATTGATACCAGTGGAATGATATATAAAGAAAAATTGATTAATATGCTTGATATCAAAGCCAGAAATGAAAGAGAAAAAATTGATAAGGCATTGAGAAAATTGTCAAAAGATGTTATATATGTAAATATTAATAATGAAAGTAATGTTACGAAATTATCGGTGACACTCACTGATCCTCTTTATGCGGCTAATGTAGCCAATAGAATGGTAGAACTATTAAATGAAATTGTCACAACCCAAATCCAGCATGAAAACCGTCAACAATTATTGTATATTGAAGATCATATCAGGTACGCCCAGGATAGTATCAAAATTGCGGAAAAAAACTTACAAACATTCTTAGAGCAAGTAAAATCAATTGCCGAACCGGCGAATCAGATCAAAGAGCTAGCTTTAAAAAGGGATCTTGAATTATATTCGACTATCTGGATCGAACTTAAACAGCAGAAAGAAATTTATACATTAAAGTCAATCCCAAGTCTGGCAGAAGTCAAGGTTCTTGATAAAGCCCAACCACCTTATTTGAAAAGTCGGCCTAAAAGGTTACTTACTATGATCAGTCTAGGCGGGCTCTTTCTAATTTTACAAATATGTGTAAATGCCCTCATTTTAATTATTAATAATTTTCGCAAAGAACTCGAGCCTGATGAACCACTTCCCCACGCTAAATGAGTTAAGGGGCTTCTTCTCTAATAAAGAAGGTAAAAGTTTATTCGTTAATTTTGCTCAATTTGGCATATATCAGGTTATTATTTATTTAGCTCCCTTGATTACTATTCCATACCTTTTAAGGTATATTGGAGTAGCAAAATTCGGTATTATCAGCTTTGCGATGGCTTTGGTTTATTATTTTCAAATAGTTGTGGAGTATGGATTTGGGATAACTGGAATCCAGATGATTGCCCAGAGCCAGAATAACAGTAGAAAACAATCGGAAATAGTATCGAATGTTTTGATAATTCAAATTATACTATTCAGTATATGTTTTATACTATTGGGAATACTATGTTTTTCAATTCCAAAAATACATAATTACATGTCCATTTACCTGTTTTCTTATGGCTATGTTCTGGCAAATATATTTTTATTTACCTGGTTTTATATCGGAGTAGAAAAAGTAAAATATGTTAACGTAATTATTTCTATATCAAAATTGTTATATATACTTTTAGTTATTGTTTTTATTAAAAATGAAAATGATTTTGTTTTAGTACCTATTTTTAACTCAGGCACTACTTTTCTGGCGGGAATTGTCAGCATTATTATTTTAAGGAAAAAATTTAGCATCCGTTTCCTTAAACCGAATAAGGATATTTTGCAAAAATATTTGAAAGAAGGGTGGCATATTTTTCTCTCAAATATTGCTATGAACTTATATCGCAACACCAATGTTATCATTCTGGGAATCCTTTCATCAGATATAAGCGTGGGAATATACAGTGCCGGGGAAAAGGTGGTCAAAGCCATCCAAAGTACTTTATCACCTCTTACTCAGACCTTGTATCCCTTTATTTCCCGGAAGAAAATTGAAGAACCTAAAAAATCCATAAAATATATCAGTAAAATGATTACGATTATGGGTTTTATTGGGTGTATTATCTCAATATTATTATTTATCTTTGCCGGGGAAATTGCCTATCTTTTAAATGGTTCAGCTAATCTGGCAATGGTGCGGGTGATTAGAATCGCCTCTTTTGTAATTTTATTCGGAGGGCTGAATTATTGTACTGGAATAATTTTTATGACAAATTACGATATGAAGAAAGAATTTTTAAAAAGCGTAACGATTGTAGGAATTTTGAATATTATAATTTGTACGATTCTTTGTTATTTAATCAGTGAAATTGGCGCTGCAATTGCTTTATTGCTTTCCGAGTTTACTCTGTTTATACTATTAGTTTACCATATCCAGCATAATAAATATAAATGGTCAACAAGTCCTTTAGAATTATGAGTTATCCGCACGTCTCTATCATAATCTTGAACTGGAATAAATGGGCTGATACTATCGAGTGTCTGGAATCAGTGTTAAAATCTGATTATCCGAATTTCAATATTATTCTGGTTGATAACTACTCTGTCAATGATTCAGTTTCAAAAATCCAAACCTGGGCTAAAATGGGGCTGGAAGATGTAATCAATACTAATTTTCCAGATTTAATCTTCCCACTTGAGAAAAAACCGATTGATTTAATGACTGTAAAAATTTCTAATCGAAAAGTTGAAATTCCCATATTTAAAGATAAAAAGCCCAAAATTTTATTTTTATTAAGTGATGAAAACTATGGATTTGCAGTTGCTAACAATATCGCTATCAACTTGGTACTCGAAATATATCAAAGTCAATATGTTTTTCTTTTAAATAATGATACGGTCATTGAGAAAGAGGCATTGAAAAATCTAGTGGCTGCATTAGAAAACAATCCCCAATATAGCCTTGCCCAATCTACTATTTATTATTATAATGATAAGGGAAAAATCGCTAACGCAGGTGGTAAATTATTTTTTTGGGGGAAAGGAAAATACTATACCAAAATTAATCCTGATGAAATTAAAGAGATAGGATTCATAAATGGTTGTGCTTTGCTGCTTTCAAAAAAGGTTATTGAAAAATATGGAGTATTTAGTGAAAATTTTTTCTTTGGTGAAGAAGACTTTGAATACAGTTTTAGACTATCTTTAAATAAGGTTAAAAATGTATGTGTTGAAAACAGCAGAGTATATCATAAAATCAGTATTTCTTCTAATCATTTGTTAGGGAATGATAAGGGGCGCAGTTTAATACTTTCGGTATTAAATAGAATTGCTGACATGAGAAATTATTATCCACGATTTCTATGGATTATATGGCGATATGTAACAATTTTTTATTACTTTTTGTTTCTTATGATTATTAAAAATAGGATTAGTATCAAGTCAGCTAATAAGTATTTAAAATATATTTTAAAAAAAAGTAGATTTCTTGATAATGTGGATAAAACCGTATATCAGGAAATAATTGAAAAGAAATGGCATTAACAAGATTATATAGTATATTATTTGCCGCTGGCGTATCTATGTTGACAATCTTTGATAAAAGACGTCAAAACACTTTATTAACGCCATTTTCTGTTTCTGCATGGCCACTCGTATTTATAGTCTTAGTAGTTAATTTCTTACTAGTTTACATGAATTTCCAGACAGTGACACCGCATGTAATAGTTTTTTTAAGTGCCAATCTCATTTTAATCTGGTTGATAGGTTTGGTATTTTCATATTTATATGAAAATGATCGGCCATCGTCATTTAATGATGTTTTTCTGCCCTATGTAAAATTCGAGAATTTATTAATATTATTATCATGGATAGTAAATATTGTGGTTTTTCTCAGAGTGAAAAATCTTTTAGCAATCTATGGGGGATTTAGTTTTTTCGGCGATTTTAGGTTCGAGGAAATGATAACCAGAGGACCTGTAGCACACCTTTCTCAATTTGGGAAAGTAACGTTTTTACTACTTTGTTTTATTTATCCGATGGCAAAGCATAAAATATCAATTATTATTACCTTATTTGGACTGATTTTAACATTTTTTGCACTGCAAGTTAAATATAACCTAATAGGAATATTATTAATTGTATTTATTTATTATAATTATTTGAATGCACCTAAAAAGCAATTTAGCAATGTAATCAAATTTTGTCTAGTGGTGGTTATTTTAATGGCACTTTTTCTTGTTTTTCTGACAATATCTTGGGGTACTTTCGCCGTATCGAAAAAATCAGTCCGGTTATTTTTATCACAGAATTTGCTTAGTTACTTTTTCTCACCACCAATTGTACTGGATAAGTGGTTGAATTATCCATTTGTTCAGCCGGATTGGACATTATTATTAGTATTTAAGAATATAATAAATCAAATTGTAGGAAATCCATTAGTGTATAGTTCATTGAATTATACTGGTTTAGGTTTCTCAGAGGTTGCTAAAGATGTTTATTCAAACGTTGCAACTAGCTATGGTACTTATTTTATAATAGGCGGTTGGGTTTTCAGTTTATTCATGAGTGCTGTGATCTCATTTGTTACTTATTTTGTTTATTACATTACGAATAAAAAGCCTACACCAATAAAAATATTTTTATGTATGACCTTATTGAATCTTGCATTGACAAGTTTTTTTGGGCAGTATTTTACCTTTGTGTCATATTATGAAATGATTTTATTTTTCATAATTACTATTAAGCTTATGGATGTATATAATGAATTCATTTGCTTACCACAAAAATCAGAAAAACATTTAAAGGTAATTTCGGACTCTCATGCCTAGATTATTATTTGTAGTAAACATTTTCGGAGGAGCAGTTGGTGAGATTCTGGTTGACCTAATGCCAAAATTAACAAAATGTTATGATGTAAAAATAATATCAATCCAGCCTATTGATCGCAAAGATCCATTTATAAATGAATATACAAAAAGATACAACAACTTAGAATCACTTAATGTTAATCGTTTTTCTATAATAAAAGCGTATCATCTACTTAAAAAATATATAAAAATATTCACCCCTAGTATAATTCATTCTCATATGGGAAGAGCCGATTTAATTACTGCCATGTTAAGACCAAGAAATACGATTATATTAAATACCTTTCACTGTGAGAAAAAGAACCATAAACTTCCAACCCAAATTGGATATAGACTAACCGATAGAAGATTCGATTGGAGAATTTGTATTTCAAAGACCGTTGCGAGAAGTTATTATAATCATGGTTTTAAAAGTCCCTATTCAGTAATCTATAATCCAATTGATATTAGTAGACTTACCAAACCAATTAATCGAGAAGAAATCAGAAAGAACCTAGGATTTAACCGTGACGATAAAATTATGATTAATGTTGGTAGGTTAATTAAATGTAAAGGTCAGAGATACCTTATAGAAGTGATGCCGCATTTATGTAATTTATTACCTGAGGTAAAACTTCTTATCGTCGGAGATGGACCTCAGTACAATAGTTGGAAAAAATTGATCAATAAATATGGTTTAGAAAATAATGTTCATTTACTAGGTTACCGGCAAGATGTCCAAAATCTGTTAAAAATATCTGATCTGTTTGTTTATTCAGCCCAATGGGAAGGCTTAGGTATGGCAGTAATAGAAGCAATGGCGGCTGGAATTCCCGTTCTTGCTCACCCTCTACCTGCCCTTAAAGAATATATCATTGATAGTTACAATGGTTATTTTTGCAATATCCACTCAAAAGAATCATTCGCCAATAAAATTTTTGAGATACTTACCAATTCCCAAAATAGTTCATCAATAGCTGGAAATGCTTTAAGAACGGTGACTGATATGTTTTCTGCCGATAAAATTAGCAATCAATACCTTGAACTTTATCAGCGATTACTATCAACAAAGTAAATAATAGGATTATAGATTAGCAAAAAAGAGGCACAAACGGTCGTTTTAGTTGCAAATACCAGTTGGTATTTATATAACTTTCGTTTGCCACTTTTAAAAAGTTTAAAAGAAAAAGGATTTGACGTAATTACAATTACACCGAAAGACGAATATACCGACCGCTTGATATCGAATGGATTTATTCATTATCATATTCCAATTGATCGTCGTGGATTAGCTTTACTTTCCAATTTCATTACAATATTTTCATTTTTATCATTGTATTGCCACATAAAGCCCAAAATGATTATCCATTTCACGATCAAACCGGTGATATTTGGAACACTCACTGCCAGATTTTGTACTAAAGCAAAAATAGTCAATAATGTTACCGGCCTAGGATATATTTTTATAGGAAAAACATTTTTACATAAAATACTGAAGCCTTTTGTTAGATGGATGTATTGGTGTGTTCTTAGACTATCGGATTTGTTAATTTTTCAGAATGAAGCTGATCGTGATTTTTTTATTAAGTCTAAAATAATTACGGAAAAGATACCGCCGAGTATTTTAATCAGTGGTTCTGGAGTTGATCTGGACAGATTTCGAAGAAAAAACGTAAAGAATAAAAAGTCAGAAGTCAACTTTATTCTGATAGCCAGGATGTTATATGATAAAGGCATTCAGGAATATATAGAAGCCGCTAAAATCGTTAAGAGAACATTTAAAAATGCAATTTTCTATCTCGTTGGCGATATTGATAAAGGTAATCCATCGGCAATTTCAAGCGAGACAATAAACACCTGGAGACAACAGGGAATTGTTAATTATTGTGGGAAAGTTGACGATGTAGTTACATTTCTGGAAAATGCTGATGTCTTTGTTTTACCTTCCTACAGAGAAGGGTTATCTCGTTCAATTATTGAAGCTATGGCTATGGAACTTCCAATTATAACCACCGATGTTCCGGGTTGCCGAGAAACTGTTATCGAAAAAGAAAATGGATTGCTAGTTAGACCAAATAATGTTCCTGATTTAGTACAGGCGATGATTTTTATGATAAATAATCCTGATAAACGGTTAAAAATGGGAAAAAAGTCTAGGCTGATTGCTCAAGATAAATTTGACGTACAGCAAATTAATCAATTGTATTTATCTTATCTAGAACAACTATGCTAGAAAATTATTTTACAAGCATTACCGCGATATAAAAGGGATGGTTTCAGTATGTACGTTCGGATGCCCAAAGAATATGAGAATATTGCATACAATAATTTTATAGCCGAATCTCGTTACTCAAGTATATATCAATCTTTTGAATGGGGAATTATCAGGGAATTCGACAATTGGGAGGTTATTCGATTAATTGCCATTGATTCAGATCGGTTTGTTGGGGCACTGTCTTGTCTATGTAAGAAATCGCCATTATTTGGTAAGCGAATTTTTTATATTCCCCGCGGACCGGTCTTGGATTATTCCGCTGAAAATGCGCACGACATCTTTGATTCACTTTTTATAAAAATTCGTGAAATTGCACGCCGAGATAATGCTTTATACATTAGAATTAGCCCTGATATTAGGAAAAATGCCTGTTTTAATGATTACATTTCAAAATATAATTTACACCACGTTCGTTACCCGATTTTACATACCACTACTTATCGTCTTGATCTTACCAAAACCGAAGAACAATTGTTAAACTCAATGGAAAGTCGCGTGAAATATGATATAAGAAAAGCTCAGCGTGACAACGTAGAAATCTTATCTGATGATGGTAATGAAGAATATTTAAAGAAATTCTATAATTTGTTATATAAAGTAGCGGATCGAAATAAATTTCCGATTTACTCGTATGAAATGATGCAAAATATCTGGAATGTTTTGTCTCCCAAAGGAATGTGTAAAATTTTTCTAGCTAGAATCGAGGGCGAAATAGTTTCCGGTGCGTTTTTATTTTTGTTTGGAGATAAATGTATTTATCAATGGGGTGGCTCAGTAAAAACAAAAATTAATCCTAATCAATTGTTACATTGGAAAATAATTCAGTGGGCGAAGTCAAAAGGAGTTAGGATATATGATCTTCAAGGAATACCGGAAAATGTCAAAAAAGGCGATGATTTATGGGGCATATACTTATTTAAGCGTGGTTTTGGTGGAGAGCGAGTTCAGCTAGTTGGTGAATATGACAATATATTATCTCCAGCTTTATATAAGACTTGGCAGGTAATCGAGCCAAAATATCCAGCAGTGAAAAATTATTTATCAAAAATAAGGAAGGGGAAATGAACAAGAGTTTAATTTTAGCTTACCATCGGATTCTTCCAGATGATTTAGCGCTCCTAAGACAGCCTTTAGCAGTAAGTACCACACAATTTGAGAGACAAATGCTCTATTTAATAGATAAAGGATGGCAAAGTATGACACTATCGGAATACTTTGAGATTTATGACTTAAAACAAAAGAAGCCTGATAGAATTTTTGTAATCACTTTTGACGATGGGTACCGCGATAACTATTACTATGCATTTCCAATTTTAAAAAAATACAATCTCAAAGCAACCATCTTTGTGGTAACCGGACTGTTAACCGTCCCCAAAACTCTGCAATTTGATTCTGCAGTCAATGATAATGTGACCGAAATGGATTATTCGATCACCTTGGAGCAGATGAGAGAAATGGCTAATTATGGAATTGAATTTGGTTCGCATACAATTACCCATCCTAGATTGGATACTATCGGGTTAGTTGAGGCTGAAAAGGAAATTGATCAATCAAAGAGGACGTTGGAACAGTATCTTAACCAACAGGTGAAAACTTTTTGTTATCCTTATGGTGCACTTAATGATGATGTCATTGCATTAGTTTCAAAAAGCGGATACCAATGTGCGGTCGTTACTCCGACTCGTCAAGAGATTAAAGAATCTCGATTCACTTTGATTCGTGTTGGAGTCTATAATTCTAACTCACTCTTGAAATTCAAATTCAAATGTTCAAACCTATTTTTAAGCCTTAGAAAATTAAGATTATGGTTTCTGTTGAAGCATTTATCAAATTATGTAAAAAAGTTAAAGAGGACATAGGAAGTTTTTAGTCTGGTAAAATATAATAATAAGGTTGATGAACTAAAATTATTTACCGACAATAATCAAAAATTACTTGACCTCATCAAAAAATACTTGTAGATTAACATACGATGAGTAAAGAAGAGGAAAAAGATTAAATCAATTTGATACCGGCCTCGATTCTTTAAATAATCCCAAAATCTACCAACTTTAACAAAACTGTAAATCTTATGTTGAGAGTTGATTTTTAATTTTCGTTTAGCGATCTTGGCTGGAGGAATGTAGTGGTTTTTGCATCTTTACTAGTAGTTTTTTTGACCACTTATATATGCGCGATAGGATTGACCTATTTAGCGCGGAAAATAGCTCTACGTTATCATATTGGTGATATGCCCGGTGAACGGAAAGTTCATAAAGTATTTATGCCTTATTTAGGCGGCGTGGCAATTCTCCTATCAATCATTATTGGTACCGTATTATCAGTCTATTTATTACCAATGGTAGCCGAAGAGGTACCGCGGCGATATTATTTCCTGGGTGCAACAGGAATATTGATTGCCCTTGTAGGATTATATGACGATATTAAAAAGTTACGTTTTTCAACCAAATTTTATTTCCAAATCATTGCGGCAATCGTAGTAGCTCTAGGCGGTTTGAGATTTGAATCTCTATATATCCCATTTATAGGTGAGATTGGGTTAGGTTGGTTTTCGGTTATCTTTACCGTATTTTGGATTGTTTTCGTTACTAATGCGATGAATTTGCTGGACGGATTGGATGGACTGGCCGCTGGAGTTTCTACGATTATCTTCCTCGTTTTTGCTTTAATAGCACTACATTCCGGTCGCACACTTGTAGCACTTGTCTGCTTATTATTCATCGCGGCTAACTTAGGATTTTTAAAATTCAATTCACGTCCGGCTTCGATTTTTATGGGTGACACCGGCTCACTTTTTATTGGATTTTCGACGGCAGTTATTTCATTGGAAGTAGGAAGAATTGGGCATACTGATTGTCTGGATTTCATTATTCCTCTTACGGTAATGGCAGTTCCGGTTCTGGATACTACGATTTCATTTTTCCGGCGAATCAATAAGCATATGAACCCATTTATGGCGGACAAGGAACACATTCATCATCGGTTGATGTCAATTGGTTTTTCCCATAAAAATGCAGTCAAGGTGATGTACTTTCTGAGTATTATTGCCGGATTTATTGGATATTCTTTCATTTACCTTGACAACCGGGCAATCGTGACTATTTTATTCGCCGGGGCAATTTTTGTGGGTTTAGTGATTCGCCGACTGGGCTATTTCGAGATTGAGAAAAACCTGATCGTCGTGCCCGGTAGTACCAATAATGGCAAGACCAATGGAATTAGCAATGGACATACAGAACCAAGCTTTATTCCTTTTGATACCTCGCAGTTTGTTCAGTCTTTTATCTTCTTCTTGAGTGATGTTTTATTTATCGTGGGTTCATTTTTAGCAGTTTACTATTGGCAAATTGTCCCCAATCTTTTGCCGGAGCAAATGCTGACCACCTATAATTTAGTTTTGTGGATTGCCTGGTCAATCATTTACTGGATTTCGTTATTGGGTTTGAACAATCTTTACCGAATCGAATGGGATACTTCCCGAGTTGATGAAATATTTACTGTTTTTAAGATAGTATTTTTCGGCACAATTATTTTATTCTTTTTGAGTTTTGAGGTTAAAATTCCCTTTCTTCCCTCGAGGCGAATGCTAATCACATACGGTATTTTACTTGTTACCGGGATAAGTGTCGGCCGTATACTATTAATCACTATTATGAAAAAATACGATTTATTGGATTTCAAAAAACGTCCAACATTAATTATCGGCGCATCCCGACGTGCTCTTAATGTAGTCCGGAAAATTAATTCCGTTCCTGAACTAAAATTCAATATAATTGGAATGGTTGACGATCACGCCAATGGGAATATCGGAAAAATAATGGAAGGGGTACCGATCATCGGAAGTTTTGAAGACATTCCTGAGATTATAAAAAAAAGAAAAGTTAAAGAAGTCATCATTGCCCTCGATGATAACAATATGGATCAGGTTATTGATATGATTGACTTATTTTCAAAATACAATGTCTCGATCAAATTACTTCCTGATTTTTATAATCTCCTCACTGGATTTAGAACCAGCCACATTTATGGAGTTTCACTGGTTAAGTTTTTCGGTTCTAATATGAAGACCTGGGAATGGGTATTGAAACGACTTATAGACATCATTATCTCGTTAGTAGTTCTGATTGGATTTTTACCAATTTGGCTAATAATTGGTTTGATAATTAAACTCGATTCCCCAGGGCCAGTATTTTATAAACAAAAAAGAATTGGAAAAAATCGTCGTGAATTCGATGTCATAAAATTCCGTTCGATGATTCAGGGTGCTGAACAGGAAACTGGTCCGAAATGGGCTGAAAAAAATGATCCGCGTGTAACCCGTTTCGGTAAATTTTTACGAAAAACCGGACTGGATGAGATTCCCCAATTTTTTAATGTCCTGATAGGTGATATGAGCATTGTCGGACCGCGTCCCGAGCGAGATCACTTTGTCAGCGAGTTAGAACGTTCCATCCAATTTTACTCGCGGCGCTTAATCGTCAAGCCCGGAATCACCGGTTGGGCGCAAATTAAATATAAATATGATGAAACGATTGACGATGTGCGCGAAAAGTTACGTTACGATTTATACTACATCGAAAATATGTCGGTAGTTTTAGACTTAAAAATTATCATTCAGACCCTTTTAATCGGTCTCCGTCGTAAGCACCGCACCAGCTACGTCTGATGCTTATAGACCGAAAATAACGATTCTGTTAGAATATCTACTATTATCATTTCGAAAAATTTTCTATTTTATGATGTCAGTTTGGAGTATGAATGTTAGACCTTAAACAAATCAGAAATGAACCGGAAAAATATCGTCGAGGATTGGAAGCCAAAAACGCCGGCGATAAATTAACTGAGCTGTTACTATGGGATAGTGAACGCCGTAAATGTATCAACCAAGCCGATGAATTGAAAGCTACTCGCAACCGAGTCAGCGACGAAATTGGCCAATTGAAAAAAATGGGATTACCGGCTGAGGAAAAGATTCTGGAAATGCGTTCGGTCGGTGACCAGATTAGTGCCCTTGACCATAAATTGAAAGAAATCGATGAAAAGATAAATAGTATCCTGGTTACTTTGCCTAATCTGCCCCATCCCAGTGTCAAAATTGGCAAGTCGTCTGCTGATAATGTTACTATAAAACAATGGGGGCACAAACCGGAGTTTGATTTTCCTCTAAAAGATCATCTCGATTTAAGTGAAGCGCTTGGAATTCTTGATATGAAAAGAGCCGCAAAAATTTCAGGTACTGGATTTCCAATGTATGTCGGAGATGGCGCCACTCTTGAGCGAGCTTTAGTGAATTTCATGTTGGATTTTCATCGGAATTATCATGGTTATCAAGAAGTCTTTCCGCCATTTATGGTTACCCGGAACTCGGCTTTCGGTACCGGTCAACTGCCCAAACTCGAAGAAGATATGTATCGCATCGAAACCGAAGACCTTTTTATGATACCGACGGCGGAAGTGCCAGTAACTAATATTCATCGGGATGAAATACTTCCGGAAAACCGATTACCGATTAAATATGCAGCTTATTCTGCCTGTTTCCGACGGGAAGCCGGTTCGTATGGCAAAGATACCCGCGGTTTGTCCCGCGTTCATCAGTTCAATAAAGTGGAGTTGGTTTGGTTCACAACTCCGGAGAACTCGTACATAGTTCACGAACAGATACTCCGGGACGCTGAAGATATTTTACAGGCTTTGAATCTCCATTATCGGGTCGTGGAACTTTGTTCGGCTGATTTGAGCTTTGCCGCGGCTAAATGCTATGACATTGAGGTTTGGGCGCCGGGGAGCAGTAAATATTTCGAAGTCTCGAGTGTGAGTAATTTCGAGGATTTCCAGGCTCGACGGGCGAATATTCGCTATCGTCGAACCAGCGATAATAAATTAAATTTCGTGCATACTCTTAATGGTTCGGGCGTGGCAACTCCGCGACTTATGATCGCATTACTCGAAACCTGCCAAACGCCAGAAGGAACGATCATAATTCCGCAGGTTTTACAGAAATACACCGGATTTAATCAGATAAGGACAAAAAAATGACGGGTGAAAGAAAATATAGAAAACTTATTTGCGAATTCGGCAAGAAAATTTATGCCAACGGCTATGTTGCGGCTAACGACGGCAATCTCAGCATTCGTCTGAATTCGGAAACGATTCTAATTACGCCGACTAATGTATCCAAAGGCGTAGTAAAACCCTCTCAAATAGCCAAAATAGATTTATCAGGAAATAAGTTAGATAACAACTGCCCTTCGTCAGAATCCCTCTTGCATCTGGCAATTTATAAACGATGTGATTGGGTCAAGGCGGTCATTCATTCGCATCCGCCTTATGCCACTGCCTGGGCTGTAATAGGACGAGGATTGACAGATCCAATTTTGCCTGAGACTATCGTGTCGGTCGGACAAATCCCGTTAATTCCCTACAAACCACCTTCGACCCAAGATTTGGCAGATATTGTAGCCGACGCAGCTCAGAAAAACGACGTGCTTTTGCTTCAAAATCATGGATTGGTAGCCGTTGGAAAAGATTTATTAGATGCATATTACAAAACTGAACGCGCTGAGCATGTCTTTCGCATTATGGCACTGGCTAAATTATTAGGAGAAATAAAACCCCTTAGTAAAGAAGAAGTGGAAGAATTATACCGCTTGTTTGATGTACCCGAAAAACTACGAGTAACATGTTGATAGTCAAAATATGATTAGAAATTTCTTTGCTATAATCTGGGTAGTTTTAGTGACGATTGTATGTAGTAGCCTGAGCATGGCTTTACCAGATAGCCATAATATAATAATGCGCAAATGGTCGCAAATGATACTCAAATTTCTTGGAGTCAAATTAAGGGTTTACGGCTGTGAAAATGTAGTAAATCGAGGTTCAAAGATCGTAATTAGTAACCATGAAAGTGCATTGGATATTCCGATATTGATGGCCGCTTTGCCGCTCCCCATTCGTTTTATGGCGAAAAAGGAATTGTTTCGGATTCCCCTCTTTGGTTGGACAATTAATCTGGCGCGCCATATACCAGTTGACCGTCAAAACCCCCGCAAATCGTATTCAGGGATTAATCGTATTTCTAAAGAATTAATCCGTAAAGGATACAGCATTGCCATCAGTCCGGAAGGCACTCGCAGTTATGATGGTAAAATCGCACCTTTCAAAAAAGGCGCCTTTCGTCTCGCTGAAATTCATAATTTACCGATTCTTCCGGTATTGATTCTCGGTTCCAGGCATTGCGTCCCCAAAAATAGTATTTCTATCATTCCCGGAATTGTAGAAGTACACATTGGCAAAGAAGTTCGCTTGAGTGATTATCCGACAAGAAATGCCTGTATAGCTGATGTGCGAAATAAAATGATTGTTCAAAAGGAACAATACGAATTAAAAAGGAAGCAAAGTAGTCTTGATTAATTGTGTTCCCAATCGGATCGCCGAACCAGAATTAGCCGTTACTAAAAAGGAAAAGTCCCTCTATAAAGCCTGGCTGAATCAGGAATTTAATCAAACAGGTCTGCAAACAGTTGAAGGCAATTCGTTGAGTATATTATCGCCGGGGACAAGAAACGAAACTGAGGGACCTGATTTTCGGGATGCCTTGATTATGCTTGATGAAGAGTTCGAACGCGGGGATATTGAATTACATCTTGAAGCGAACGACTGGTACAGCCATGGACACGATCGAGACCCCCATTACAATAATGTGGTTTTGCATGTAGTTTTAAATATTGGCAAAACAATGCCGATAAAATCTTGCGCTAACCGAATTATTCCAACGTTGATGATAACTCCATTTGCGATTACCGCGCCGGAAGAGTTTGCTTGCTTAAGATGGAAGTATCTATCCAACAATGACTTTAATCAGGTGCTAAAAACATTCGCCGAAATCCGCTTCAAACGTAAAGCTCAAATATGGCGTTCACTAATTTTAACAGAAGGCGGCGAACAAGCGTTTTATGAAGGCCTGGCTGACGTAATGGGATACAGCCGAAATCGGAAAATGTTTGGAATACTAAGCCAAAAAGTACCCTCCGAATTAGTACACAACGTTTTAAAAGATACTGCACCAGAACAGCGGATTATAGTACTGGAAAGTCTCCTATTTGGCACAGCGGGATTTTTAACCAAACCCGAATTAAAAGTATTTATTCGTGATACGAAATATACTGAAGGTTTATATAAAATCTGGGCGAAAATAGCCCAAAAATACCAACTGGCAGAAATGGAATCGGCGGACTGGCATTTTGCTGGGTCACGGCCACCAAATTTTCCGACTTTACGGATTGCGGCTTTAGCACAAATAATCAATAAATTTTATCCAGCCCACCTAGCCGAAACCTGGCTAAGAGTAATTCAAAATGCTAAAACTTATCCGGACATTCAGCGCTGGGCAAGCGAAATATTTCAACAACCGGACGGTCTCTGGCGTAACCATCCCTTATTAAAACAACAACCAGGGAAAATGTTGATCGGCACTCAACGCTTTAACGACTTGCTCAGTAATTTGCTACTGCCGTTCAGCTGGGCGGTCGGATCGCTCAATAATCAGAGTGAGTTACTTGAAAAAACCATTACTTTCGCGGAGCAAGTCGAATGCCTTGAAATGCCGGGATCGGTCAGGATTGCTCTGAACCGATTGCCACTTAAAACCACCACTTTGCGCCGAAATTATCTAATTCAGGGAATAATCGAGTTTACTCGTCGGTATTGCAATTTAAATATTTGTAAATTATGCCCATTGGAAAAATATGCCCAAAAATGAGAAAATAATCACGCGTGAACAAGCGTGCCGAATCGTTAGTCAACTCAAAAAAGAAGGGCGAAAGATTGTATTTACTAATGGTTGTTTTGATATTCTTCACGTCGGGCATCTCGAACTGCTGGAAAATGCCCGCAAATTAGGCGACATTCTAATAGTCGGTTTAAATTCAGACGATTCGGTGCAACGTTTAAAAGGAACTCAACGCCCTATTAATACTCAATTAGATCGCGCTCGGGTTCTGGCGGCATTGGCAGTAGTAGATTATGTAATAATATTCGATGAAGACACACCATTGGAATTAATTCAAGCTCTACAGCCTGATTTTCTGGTCAAGGGTGGCGATTATAGCCCAGATACGATTGTCGGTAGTGCGTTCGTCAAATCTTATGGAGGGCAGGTAGTCGTGTTTCCATTAGTTCATGGCAAATCAACTTCCGAACTGATAAAGACCATTTTTCAACTTTAACCAATAAATGCCCTTGACATTAAGTTTTGTTTGAAATAATTTTCCACCCGAATAATATTTAGAATGGAGTGAAATGAATAATAGAATAAAATTAAGATTTACCTTATTATTTTGGATGATGGTAACAATTAGTATTGCATTGTCTGCTAATAATTCCTATGAGAAGGTAAATAATAACAATGGAGAAGAAAAAGATTTAGCGAATAATTCTGGAAATGATATTTTTGAACTTATTTTCAATGAAGCTAAGCTATTTTATGTAGATGCTTTAGTATCTTCGTATTATAACGACACAGCCGCCGTAAAATATTGTTTCGATCGGGTGTTTGAAATTATGGCTGAAATCAGTGAACTTGATAGTCTAACCCCAATTGAACAAGATGACTTCAACCGCTTTAATGAGGTGGTGTCAAACGATTATCAAGCACATTTTAGTTATTTAATCGAAGAAACTGATTCAGTAATGATTGTTTCGATAGGCGAAGAATTATTTGTAACACCATTGGATACGGTTGATATAGGTAATGATACCTTGATTATAGTCGAAGACCGACCAGGGCATATTCCAATAGTTCGTTCTAAGAAAATTGATAGACTTATTGTTTATTATTCAGTACAGAAAGCGTCTACCATTCAAAAATATCTGGATGCATCAAGTAAATATAGAGAGCATTATCTTCCGATTCTAAAACAATATAACGTGCCGGAAGAAATTATTTATCTTCCAATTTTGGAAAGTGGTTACAATCCTAATGCTTATTCTTATGCACACGCCGCCGGAATATGGCAATTTATCCCTGGAACCGGGGCAAAATACGGTTTGAAACGCAATTGGTATGTAGATGAACGTCGCGATCCAATTAAGTCCGCCCATGCGGCAGCTAAATATCTTAGAAAACTATATGAAGAATTCGATGACTGGTATCTGGCTTTAGCGGCTTATAATTGCGGTGAGAACAATGTCTGGCGTGCTATCAAACGGGAAGGCACGCGCGATTATTTCAAATTACGCTCATTACCCTCCCAGACCCGTAATTATGTGCCATCCTTTATGGCTATTACAATAATTGCTAAGGATCCGGAAAAGTATGGGTTCAGTAAACCAACCACACCTACTTGGGAATGGGATGAAATAATTGTCGATCGCTGTTATGAACTTGATGCCATTGCCAAAGCCTGTGAAACTTCCCCAGATATTCTACGTGAGTATAATCCAGAATTGCGGCGCTGGATGACCCCAGCTAATGATAATCAGTATGTATTTCGAGTCCCGAAAGGCAAAGCCGAAGGTTTGACAGAAAAATTGACATCGCTTCCGGAACCGAAGAACGTTAAACCGGAAACAATTTATCATAAAGTTCGGAAAGGTGAGAACCTAAGTTCAATTGCTCGAAAATATGGCACCTCGGTTTCGGCTTTGGTCTCGGCCAATCATCTTAGCAACCGCAACCAATTACGTGTTGGTCAAATACTATTGATACCGACTGGTTCATATTATTCAGCACCTGAAAATAAATCATCCAAAACTAACGTAATTACCCACACTGTCCAACGAGGTGAAACATTGAGTGAAATTGCTGAGAAATACAATACCAGTGTGAGTAAAATAAAATCAATGAACAATATTCATAACGACCATATAGAAGCCGGTGCACGACTCAAAATACCAACCGACCTCGCCAGTCAGGTAGAACCATCCGATACTCCAAAAGGCAGTACAAAAGTAGTTCACGTCGTCAAAAAAGGTGATACTTTAACTTCAATTGCCAATAAATACAATGTCAGCCTTACCAAATTGAAGTCCTGGAACGATTTGGATGATCGCAAACCAATCTACCCCGGTCAGCGTATCATAATTTACCAGACTATCAAAAGCTGAGGCAGTCGGATTGTATTCCCTGAAAACCCGAGATATTGAATCACGTAAGTCGTGATTGATTAAAGTATTTTGCGATTATTCCAAAGCATAAACGTAGCAAAAGAGAAAACGCAGGTCGCTTTTATTTTCTTACAGACATTCCTTGGACATCTATCGCTTGCCACTAAATTTTAATTATGGTACTTTCCGAAATGCTTGATACTCAAAAACACCGTGAAGGAGTCGAATATTTCTGTAAGTTATTCCAAATTGAATTTTCATCACCTTCCATAGAACATGTCACTGGTCTCCTGCGCAAATTTTCACTTCTTCCTTATGAAAACATTAGTAAAATTTTAAATCTTAACCGGAATTGGAACGAAAACCATTTCCGTTGGCCTCAAGAAATCATCAGCGATTATGAAAAATATAAATTGGGCGGCACCTGTTTCTCATTAACCTTTTTTCTAAAGGCAATACTCGATTATTTCGGTTATCGTACTCAAATACTGATGGCAGATATGAAAGCCGGGAGAAATACCCATTGCGCTCTTTTGCTCGAATTCAAAGGCCGGAAATATCTCCTTGATCCCGGCTATTTACTCCATTACCCTTTACCGTTAGACTCACCCGTCATTTTTGGAAAAGTTCGATTGGAATATGATCAGTTTAATGATAAATATACACTTGCGACTATTGAAAATGGGAAGAGAAAATGGCGCTATTCCTTTCAGGAAAAAGCGACTTCGCTCGAAGATTTTAGTTATTACTGGGAAGACTCTTTCCATTGGATGACGATGCACGGAATCTGCCTCTCCCGACGCGACCAGGAAAGTTTTATTTACCTGCATAACCATTATCTAAAAATGGAAAATAGTTCGGAACATTTCAAAGGAAATTTAAACACTGAAATCGCCGAATTAGCTCAGCGTTGGTTCAATATTCCACCGGAAATTGTTCGGCAAGCCGAGAAAGCTTTACGTGAAAATCTATATCAAGATCAGAAATTGGGTTATCAGGTACCTAAATGGTTTAAATAACCATTACTAATATTTTATTTAATATACAACTGCGTTTAGTAGATATTATTTTATCCTAAAAAACCCTTCAGGTTCAAGGCTCTACTGTTATGGCGTAGTTTCCGCAAGGCTTTTTCTTTGATCTGGCGAACCCGTTCACGCGTCAAATGTAAACGTTGGGCAATATCTTCTAAATTCAACGGTAATTCGCAGTCTATACCGAAATAAAGACGTAGTATATAAGCTTCCCTTTCATCTAAGGAATTTAAGGCGCGCTGGATTTCCAGTCGAAACGACTCCTGGTTCAAATTAAGTCCTGGATCGTTATCTTCCTGGCTGGGTAGAATGTCTTGTAACGTACTGGTTTGATCATTACCGATCGGCGCATCAATACTAATGGTAGTTTCAGCTAATTGGCGCGCAGAATCTACATCTATTTTTTCATTTTGTAACAATGTTTCGATTTCTTCATTAGTTGGCTCCCGTTCATAATCCCGTTCAAACTCTGAAGTAATTTTTGTAATCTTTTTGAGGCTACCGACTATATTAAGCGGTAAACGCACCAAACGCGAATTTTCGGAAATTGCCTGCAAGATAGTCTGCCGTATCCACCAAACCGCGTAGGAAATAAATTTAAACCCGCGGGTTTCATCGAAGCGTCGCGCCGCTTTGATCAATCCGATATTACCCTCATTAATCAAATCCGCCAGCGAAAGGCCATAACCTTGATATTTTTTAGCGACGGAGACTACAAACCGAAGATTGGCTTTTAAAAGCCGATCGAGGGCTTGGGTATCGCCGGCTTTGACCTTTCGGGCTAATTCGATTTCCTCATCCGGTGTGAGTGTTTTCTCATCCTGGATTTCCTCAAAATAACGTCGTAAAACTTCATTTGAGATATAGGATAATTTTTTGGGTACAGTAGGAGAACTAGTCATGGCCATTCCCGGCCTGTTTCGCTTTACTTAAGAATTTTTTACATCATTAGATTGATCCGGCTCTACTGGTTTAGTCGTATCCTCTTTGGAACTTTCCTGAATCTTTTGATAATGAGCTTCCTTTTCTTTTAATTTTTTCTCTAATTCTTTCAGGTCGTTCACCAGTTTGATCACGTTTTCATCTTTAGTAACATTTGTTTTCGTTTCCTGATTCAGCAAACTATACACCACTCGACCCATATCTGTGTATTTTTTATCAATATCTCTCTTGATTTGGAAAATATCCAGTTTAATTTTGCCTAATTGAGTCATTTCCTCGGCTTTCTCCGCAGCTTCTCGTGATAATTCACCAGCTTTTTCAGCGGCTTTGGAGGCGAAACCTCCAACGCCTTTTTTAATATCGTCCCAAATACCAGCCATATTACCTCCTAATTTTTTATTCTTATTAAAAATCTATCTAAAATTATTTATAATAAAACACAATGTCCACAAAAAACAAGAGCCTCCTAAAAATAAGAGGCTCTTTTATGGACAATGTCTTTAATTTTTAATACATGTCGCCCATTCCACCTGGAGGCATTCCCGGTGCCGCCGGTTCTTTTTCCGGAATCTCAGTAATTACTGCTTCAGTAGTCAACATCAGTCCGGCAATACTGGCTGCATTCTGCAAAGCAATCCGAGTAACTTTAGTCGGATCAATGATTCCGGCCTTATACATATGCACATATTCTTCTTGATATGCATCAAATCCAAAATCATCTTTGTTTTCTTTAATCTTCTGGACGACAATAGACGGTTCGTGACCGGCATTCTTGGCTATCTGGCGTAAAGGTTCTTCCAGAGCACGTTTGATAATTTTCACACCAATCATTTGATCGCCTGAAACTTTAACTTTATCCAAAGCAGGAATACATCTGATCAGAGCGACCCCACCGCCAGGGACTATTCCTTCTTCGACAGCCGCTCGGGTTGCATGCAAAGCATCCTCTACCAAAGCCTTGAGTTCTTTCATTTCAACCTCAGTTGCCGCACCAACTTTCAGGACAGCTACGCCGCCTGAGAGTTTAGCCAAACGTTCCTGAAGTTTTTCCTTATCGTAATCCGAAGTGCTGGCTTCAATCTGGGCTTTAATCTGTTTGATTCGGCCTTTAATATCTTCGGGTTTACCGGCGCCTTCGACAATCGTAGTATTGTCTTTATCTATCACGATTCTCTTGGCACTTCCCAGATATGATATATTAGCGTTTTCCAGTTTATAACCGGCTTCTTCAGAAATTACCTTGCCGTTAGTTAGTACGGCAATGTCTTCTAACATTTCTTTGCGACGATCGCCAAAACCCGGTGCTTTTACCGCAGCAACTTTTAAAGTACCTCTCAGCTTGTTGACAATCAAGGTTGCCAGAGCTTCACCTTCTACTTCCTCGGCTATTATCAGTAAGGAACGTCCCATCTGGGATACTTTTTCCAGAATTGGAAGCAATTCCTTCATATTGCTGATCTTCTTGTCATAAATCAACAAATAAGGATCTTCCAGAACAGCTTCCATAGCTTCGGCATTCGTGACAAAATAGGCCGAAATGTATCCTCGATCAAATTGCATACCTTCGACCAGGTCCAGAGTTGTCAAGGTACTTTTTGCTTCTTCGACGGTAATAACGCCTTCCTTGCCGACTTTTTCCATTGCTTCGGCAATCAAGACCCCGATTGGGACTTCGACTATGTCTTCTTTACCGGATTCATCCTCGATTATCCGGCGGACCTTGCGGTTATTAGCCGAAATAGTTCCTACCTGAGCAATTTCTTCTTTACTGTTGGTAACCGCCTTGCTCAATTCTTTCAAGCTTTCGACTACTACATTTACAGCCGCATCAATACCGCGTTTTAATTCCATCGGATCAGCACCGGCGGTGACATTTTTGATACCTTCAGCAATAATTGACTGAGCTAACACAGTAGCGGTTGTGGTGCCGTCACCAGCAATATCCGAAGTTTTTGATGCAACCTCTTTTACCATTTGAGCGCCGATATTTTCCAGTTTATCTTCCAGCTCGACCTCTTTGGCGACGGTAACTCCATCTTTAGTAATCGTCGGGGCACCGAATTTCTTCTCGATTACCACGTTACGCCCTTTTGGACCAAGGGTAACTTTAACAACATTAGCCAGTTTATCAACTCCCTCTTTTAGAGAGGTTCTGGCTTGTATTTCATACTGAATGTCTTTGGCCATATTTAACTCCTTTTATTTTCATTAAAGTATTGCAAAAATGTCGCTCTCGCGCATTATCAAATGCTCTTCACCATCAATCATTACTTCTGTACCAGAATATTTACCGTACAAAATATGATCACCAACTTTTACTTCCATCGGAATTTTCTTGCCGTCATCCGTGATTTTTCCCGGGCCGACTGCAATAACTGTACCTTCCTGGGGTTTTTCTTTAGCGGTATCAGGTAAATAAATTCCACCGGGGGTTTTCTCATCGGAAACCAGCGGCTTCACCAATACACGATCTGCTAATGGTTTAATTGCCATAGAATTTCTCCTTTCAATTGAATTATTATTAATTGGTTATAAAGTAAAATGTTTTCATCCTAATTGTTCAGTCATTCAAAAAGCGTCTTTAATTTTACAAATGACGTGCCAATTTTCTGCTCGGACAGAAAGTCATAGAAATAATTCAAATAAATTGACAGTGACATATTCTTTTCCACAAAAGGCATTTTAATGTAAATTTTTATCAATTCTTTCTCGTTGCTATTCTTAATTATGAAAGTTATTTGATGCTTACAAATTTATTTTTTATTCTGGTCGGATTAATGGCCGGTATACTTTCCGGTTTGTTTGGTATTGGAGGAGGTATTGTAATAGTTCCTATTTTGATTTGGTTCGGTCATTTTTCACAGTTGGCGGCTAATAGTACTTCACTGGCGGCTCTACTTCTGCCGGTAGGCATTCTGGCAGTTTTGACTTACCATAAAGAAAAGATGGTTAATGTGCGCCAGGCTTTGCTAATTAGTCTGGGAATTTTTATCGGTGTAGTTGGTGGGGCTATTTCAGCACTTGAAATTCCAGCACCTATTTTAAAACGACTCTACGGGATTTTCCTTTTATATATCGCCTGGACTTATATTGATATTCGATCATTGTTTTTAAATAGATATAAACGAGAGGAATCAAATCCACGATACGAAATCGTTAGATTCAATCAACCGAGTTATTATATAATTCTGGGATTTGTAGCCGGTATGATGTCCGGTTTGTTTGGCATTGGTGGCGGTATTATAATTGTACCGGCATTGATTTCAATTTTCAAATATCCTTACAAAAAAGCAGTCGGTACGTCACTGATGGCTTTACTTCTGCCGGTGGGACTGCCAGGAGTGTTGGTTTATTATCGCGCCGGGCAATTGCAAATAGCTCCTGCATTATCAATCGCTCTGGGATTATTATTCGGCGCCTTAATCGGAGCCTTAATTTCAATTAAATTGCCTTCCCGTCTCATCAAGAGAATCTATGGAATATTTTTATTGCTGGCAGGTTTTAATTTTATTTTTCAAAATCCTGGATAAGACCAGACAATCCAAGATGCGGTCTAGTGACTATCCTCTTTAATTTTAGAGGCTTTGCCTCGCAAATTTCTTAGGTAATATAATTTCGCCCGACGAACTTTACCGACGCTAATCCGCTCAATTTTGGATATTTTGGGAGAATGGAGCGGGAAAATTCTTTCCACACCGACTCCATTGGAAATTTTTCTCACGGTAAAGGTTTCACTAATGCCACTACCATGGCGGGCAATAACGACACCTTGGAAGGTTTGAAGGCGTTCTTTATCACCTTCGATGATCTTGACTTCAACCGCGACGGTGTCACCCGGTTTGAATTCAGGAATATCGGTTTTAAACTGATCCGCAACTGCGGCGGTTAATTTATCCATTATTTTTATCCTCCGATTTCATATTTGTCGAGTTTTCAATTAAATCAATTCTTCTTTGTCGAGTTCTAAGCTCACGTTGTTCCTGCCGCCATGCGCTTATTTTGGTGTGGTTACCCGAAGTCAAAACCTCGGGAACGCTTTTCCGCCGGTAAACTTGCGGATGGGTATAAATCGGCCCTTCTAAGAGATTATCGGCGAAGGAATCAGTCTCGGCCGATTTATAAGAGTGGAGTACATTCGGAATATGACGGATGATCGCATCAATGATAATAAGCGCCGGGAGTTCACCGCCAGTTAGCACATAATCACCGATACTAATTTCATCAGTCACCAGATTAGCAATTACTCTTTCGTCAACGCCTTTATAATGGCCGCAAAAAAAAGTCAAATCAGACTCCTGAGCAAAATTAACTGCCAGCTGATGGCTAAACAATTTTCCCTGAGGTGTCGGAAAAATAACGCGCGGTCGCTTACGCCCAGTCAACTTAACAATTTTATCATAGGCCCGAAAAAACGGCTCAGGTTTTAAGACCATTCCTGCCCCGCCTCCGTACGGTTTGTCGTCAATCTGTTTATGTTTATCACGAGTGAAATCTCGCAAATTCCAGACTTCAAATTCAACTCCACCATTCTCGACGGCTTTGCGGAACATACTTTCTGCCAGACAGGCTGTAATCATTCCCGGGAATGCGGTGACTATATAAATTTTCATTTCGGAAATAAACCTTCGACATTTTTAAAGACAACAACTTTTTGATCAGGATCAACGCGCTCGATTAAACCGGATACTGCTGGAACCAGTATAGATGCACCTTCAGATTCGATGACAAACGAAGCTTGGGGATTGGTTTCGTCCAGTGAATTAATAAAACCAATATCTTTCGCTGAATTGATTACTCTAACTTTGTAACCGACGAGATCATCGAATTCGCTTTTCCGTTCATTTTCTTGTTTAATGAAAACATTCAGTCCCTTGAGATAATCCGCTTCCTGCCGGGAATTAATATCTCGCAATTTCAAATAAACTTTTTCAGTACTTATCTTCAGGTGCTCTACTATCCAGGGACGGGCTACCTGAGCATTTTCGCCAAGCCAAAGTACCACTGGCTTAATCTCTCTTACATTTTTCAGAAAGCCGCGATTTAAAAGAACCTCACCCTTCAGGCCATAGCTTTTTAAAATGGATCCGACTGGTGACAGTACCAAATGATCCATTTTAACAGTTATTCAATAATCTCTAAAATTGCCCGTTTCTGGCCCTGTTTGGCGGCGGCGGCAGTTAAAAGTGTTCTTATTGCGCGAGCGGTACGCCCTTTTTTACCGATCACTTTTCCAAGATCACCTTCCTTGACTGAAAGTTCTAGAATGACGGTTTTCTCACTGTCAACCTGTACCACTTTTACATCTTCCGGATGGTCAACTAATTTTTTTACGATGAATTCAACAAACTCTTTCATAGCTGTCACTCCTCTTTTCTAGTTTCAGACAATGTCAATAATTCACAACTCTAATTTCAAATTTAGTAAAAAATAGTCAAAGAATCTTTTTTAATTAAAATTTCAGGTCGCCGACTGAATTTCAGGCTTCGATTCTGCCTCTTCATCGCTGGAAGTTTCCGTGGTTTCTTCAGGTATTTCGATATCCGGCATGGCTTCTTCTGCCGAAGGTTTGACCGGCTTAGTCCTTTTAGCCCCGGCTGATTTAGCTTTTTCAGCCGGTTCAGTCTCAGGAGTTAATTCTTTTTCAACATTTTCACTGACAGTTACAGGTTCGGTTTCTTGAACCTCGATAGTTTGCTTTTCTTCGATTGATTCAACGGTTTCAGCACTTTTAGTATGAGCCAGCTGCCATTTCTGGATTTCAATATTCCTTGCCTGCTCGCTGACATTATTTCGAATTAAATGCCATTCCAGAGCAATTCCTTCTTTTTGCAATAGATTAAAAACGGTATCTGAAGGAATGGCACCTTTCTCTAACCAGCTTAATATCTTTTCCTTCTCTATTTTAATAGTTGCCGGTTTGGTCAGCGGATCGTAATAACCTAATTTGTCCAGATAGCGACCATCCCGACGACATTTACTATCCATTGCTACGATCCAGTAAAAAGGTTTCTTCTTTCTACCCACTCGTTGTAATCTGATTTTTACTGCCACTAAGAGCCTCCTTTTATTTAATTTCCTATTCCAAAAGCAGATAAATTTTTGGGCAATTTCATACGACCCATCTGTTTCATTAATTTTGTTATCTGCCAGTATTGATTGAGTAGACGGTTGACATCCTGCGGCTGGGTACCACTTCCCAGAGCAATGCGCCGTCGCCGACTACCATTAATTATATTGGGCTTAAGCCGTTCGATTCGAGTCATTGACTGAATTATTGCTTCGGCTTTAATCAATTCTTTTTCATCTACTTTTTGATTTCCGAGTCGCATACGGGCGAAGCCAGGCAAATGTTCCATTACAGTATCGAGCGGTCCGAGTTTTTTTACTTGCTGCAGCTGTTTCAAATAGTCTTCGAGGGTAAATTGTTCCTTCCTTAATTTATTTTCCAATTTCAACGCCGATTCGAGGTCAACGTTCGCCTGTACTTTTTCGACCAATGAGACAACGTCACCCATCCCGAGAATTCGTCCAGCTACCCGCTCCGGATGGAATATTTCAAGATCACCAATCTTTTCGCCAACACACATATACATAATTGGTTTACCGGTTGATGAAACGATTGTCAAAGCGGCTCCGCCACGCGTATCGCTATCCATTTTAGTTAAGATAATCCCGTCAATACCGATTTGTTCATTGAAAGAAGTGGCGGTGTTGACAGCGTCTTGCCCGGTCATTCCGTCAACAACTAATAGGATATTGTGCGGTTTGATAGCTTCTTTGATAGTTTTTAATTCCGCCATCATTTTTTCATCTATATGTAACCGCCCGGCGGTATCAATTATCAGCGTATCGCGATGTTGCTGGCGTGCAAAATTAATTGCATCTTTGATTCGCCCAACTACATCGGGATTCTCACGAAAACAAGGAACCTTTATTTGTCGAGCAAGAATCTCCAATTGCTCTTCTGCGGCCGGACGATAAACGTCCACAGGCACCAATATCGGATTACGTTGCTTCTGAAGTAATTGATAAGCTAATTTGGCGGCGCTCGTCGTTTTCCCGCTACCCTGTAAACCTACCAGCATAATGACCGTCGGTGGAATGGAAGCCTCTTTCAAATTACGGCTTTGATCACCAAGCAGATGAGTCATTTCATCGTAGATGATTTTCACAATTAATTGTCCAGGAGTCAGGCTTTTGGCAACAGTGACTCCTATTGATTTCTCCTGTACCGACTGAACGAATTCTTTCGCCACTTTGTAATTGACATCGGCTTCAAGTAATACTCGTCTGATCTGCCGCATCGCATCCGCAATATTATTTTCAGTGATTCGCCCTTCTCCACGCAGGGATTTTATGATCGCACCAAAACCGTTTTGTAATTGTTCAAACATTATTCAATTCAGATTCATTAAAGCGGGTAAATTTAATTTTTTTAACTCCCTTTTGCAAGAAATTATCGTCGCCAGATTGTCTGATCCAGGGACATAGTATCCACTTTACCGACGCCAGTTAATGTAAGGATTAATTTGATAATAAAAGAATATTGAGTTACCTTCCGATTGTGAAAGTTCATAAAAGCCAAAGGATGACTATGAATAAAAGACATTTAATTTTTGTTTTGACTTTGCCAATATTTTTGATGTGCAATTGTTTCGAAACGCAACCTGAGAAGAACAATTCCTATAAAATAAACTCGGAACTTAACCCTGGAATAAATATTGGTAATGCTCTCGAAGCTCCGAATGAAGGCGAATGGGGGGTGGTGATTAAAGATGAATATTTCCCGTTGATAAAATCTGCCGGATTCAATTCCGTCCGTTTGCCGATTCGCTGGTCAGCCCATGCTGATATTAACCCACCTTATACAATCTCGGACGATTTTATGAACCGAGTGCGCTATGTCGTTGACACTGCTCTTGAGAATAAATTGTACGTTATTATCAATGTTCAACATTTTCAAGAAATTTACACAGAACCCATAGAAAATAAACCGCGCTTGTTAGCTTTCTGGCGTCAAATCGGCTTAGCATTCAAAGATTATCCACAAACTTTACTTTTCGAGCCACTCAACGAACCTCATTTCAATCTCACTCCCGAATTATGGAATGAATGGATACCTGAATTGATTGATACGATTAGGGCCACAAATCCCAACCGTACTCTGGTAATCGGAACCGCCGACTGGGGCGGAATCTGGAAAATGAAAGAACTGAAGTTACCAGCCTCTGAACGTAACCTAATCCTCGCAATCCATTACTATGAACCATTCCGATTTACTCACCAGGGAGCTGAATGGGAAAAAGAAAGTAACGCTTGGCTGGGACTCACCTGGACAAAAACCGCCGATCAAATGCAAGAACTCAATCAGCATTTCGACCTGATTAAAGAATTTGCAGACTCGTTAGGAGTACCGGTTTATATTGGAGAATATGGCTGTTACAATCGCGCTCCCGAAGAATCGCGATTAATCTGGACGCGAACAGTCTCAGAGCAGTGCGAAAAATACGGATTTAGTCGTGCCTACTGGGAGTTCTGTTCTGGTTTCGGTATCTATGATCCCGTTGCTCAACAATGGCGGGAACCGCTTCGTTCAGCAGTCTTGGCGGCAAAATAAAATAATCATAACCATCAATCGTTAATTTAGATACTCAATAAACCACTGTATTTTATTTACAAACGGATTTAAAATATGATAATATCCGACATTTTCGAAGTAACTAACAGGCCATAAACCTTGTTGCCTGGATATGGAACTAAGCCTCTTCATAATACTTTAATTAATCTGAGTAATTGCTAAAATCAGACATAATTGCATATCAGAAATCACCAATGTAAATTTCGATAAATTTGATTTTTATGATAATTAACAAACGATTCTTCAATCAAATAATATTCATTTTATTTTGTTTATTCAGTGCTCTGCTAATCCGGCTCGAGGCTGTCGAATTGACAATTTTAAACGAAAGTGCTTCAGAATTGACTCTTCGGGTCGCAATTGAGGCTGATTTAGAATGGCGCCAGGTAGAAAATTACCCGAATAAAATCAGCTCATTGACCCTTGGAGACGCCTACCAATACCATTTGAGTCAAACCCTGGAAATCCCTTATTATCAATGGCTAATAGCTCTTCCGAATGACAATAAACCTTCGGTAGTCGTAACAAAATCTGTTTTTGAGACAGTCCAACTACTAAAAAATTTGACTACTGATGAGTTGACGGCTCTCGATAAACTTCCTTTGGCTGAAATTTCCGAGACCGGATTTTTAAGAGATGTTCCCTTTGGCTCGCTTATGATTTATCCCTTGCGATCAGCAAATAAATCCAATGAATTGAAGTTATTACGCGAAATTGAAATTACAATCCAGTACCCGGCGGTTGGAAAAACAACCATCAATCAGACTGCGGTCGAAAACGGTGATTATTTAAATGCCTTTGTGAATGCGTCATCAGCCACACGATGGCGACAATCTCGTCCCCCTAGCCTACGGAAACCTCAGAGTCAACCGGCCGGTAAGTGGTTGCGCATTACAGTAAAAAAAGATGGCGTTTACACTCTAACCCTCGACGACCTAAAAACTGCCGGATTGACTGAGACCAACATAGATACGGGACGCATTTATCTCTACTCTAATTCGACCGGAGGACGTCCTCTGGATGCTACGATTGGCGTCGCTGTCCCACCGAACTTAATCGAAAACACCCGCTGGATAAAAGGTAATAACGACAAGTATTTCACCAACGCCGATACAATTCTTTTTTACGGTCGGGCTACAAGTGGCGTTGATATTGATTCTAAAAACGCCCTTACTTTTGTGCGAAATCCTTACTCGCTAATCAATTATTACTGGCTATTCATCGCCGATGAGCCCGGCAATCCTAAGGCTATGCCGACTATAAATAGTCTTTCAACAACTCCAGATATGACTGTGACTCAAAGTGAGCATCTCGAGGTTCACGAAGAAGAAAAAGTAAATTTCTTACGCTCCGGATTAAAATGGAGTGGTGAAAAATTCAACACTTCCGGTTCAAACGTTTCGGTAATTCTAACTATGCCAAAAGTTCGTAATAGTTACGCCGGCGTTATGACAATCTGCACTCGGGGAGCAGTTGATGAAATTTCACATTATTTTAAAGCATATTTAAACAATAGTACTACGCCGGTCGCCAGCTGGTCAGCCAGCAATTATCGAAGTGCTACTACATCTTTTTCGACGACTCTTTCAGCTAACATAAATATTTTGAAAATTAATTACACTTCCCAGCCAAGCAGCGCCAGCGCCTATCTGGACTATGTAAAGTTTCTCTATACTAAAGATTTAAGCTCATTCACCGAACCGCAAACTTTCTGGTCACCGTTGTATTCCGGAATTGTCGAATATAAAATTACTAATCTAAGTTTTACAAATCCACTGATTCTGGACGTTACTGACTGGAGCAATGTCTTTATCCAGCAATATGACCAAAATTCCAACCTAATTTCGTTCTGTACATCCAGTCAATCCAACCAGCGCCATCAGTATCATCTTACCGCTCCATCTTTTTTTAATAAACCGGAAAAAATCGAGTTAATCCAGAATCCACAATGGACAACATTGCGCAATATGACCGGTTCCTACGATTATATCATTATTACCGCCGATGATTTCCTGACGGCGGCTGAGAAAATCGCCATTCTATATTCACAGGAGATCCCTCCCGGAGATCGTCTTAACACATTGGTCGTCACTCAAAATCAAATCCTGCGCGAGTTTAATGCCGATATTAAAGATCCCCACGCCATTCGCTTTTTTCTGAAATATGCCTATGAAAATTGGGTGACCTCACCAGCGTTTGTAATGTTGCTTGGCGATGGCACTTTTGATTATCGCGCCATCGAATCCAGCGCCGGCAATTATGTAATGACTTATCAGGTCGAACCAACCACAGAAGATTACTCCGGTTTTTCTTCCTATGCTTCCGACGCTCGTTTTGTCTATATCAAAGGTTCTGATCAAGTTATGGATATGGCGATCGGTCGGGTTCCCGTTAGAACTGCTACCGAAGCTCTGGACTATTATGAAAAATTAAAACAGTACCTAACCGAACCAATTTACGGTGACTGGCGCAGTCGAATCACGCTGATTGCCGACGATCCGCAACGACCTTACAACAACGAAACATATCATATAAAAGATTCGGAATCTTATATTGCCAAATACATTCCCAAAAGTCTCATAACCGACAAACTATATTTGCTTGAATATCCTGAAGTCCAGGATGTATCCAGTAATTGGGTGAGAAAACCGGCCGCTACCGAAGCTATTTTAAATCAACTCAAACGCGGCACAACTTTGATCAACTACCTTGGTCACGGTTCTTCCACAGTTTGGGCTCAAGAACAAGTATTAAAAATGGACCGCGATATTGGCTTAATCGAAACCGGAATGAAATTACCACTCTGGATCGCCGGAACCTGCAGTTGGGGACAATTCGACGATATCAATACTACTTGTATGCCGGAAGCCTTGATCAATAAAAATAGCGACGGAGCCATCGCCATCCTGACACCTACTCGACCAACTACCGGGACTCAGAATGCTAGTTTCATCGGCAATTTCATCAAAAAGATATTTCCAAATGGTGAAATCAACCGAATCAGACTGGGCGCTTTAATTCAAAGTATTTATAATGGAACAAATGAAAATCAGGAGAAATACGTATTATTCGGAGACCCGGCTCTCTATTTGGCATTACCGTATAACAAAGCTGTTTTCGATAAAATGCCCAGCGACACTTTGGCGGCTCTGGAAAAGGTCAGCGTTACTGGGCGAACGGTGGCTGAACAAAATTTCAACGGCGACGGTCTTATCAATGTCTTTGACAGTGATCGCTATGTAACTCGCTATTACCTCGACGATGCTAAAGTTAAGCAGAGTCTTAGTTACACTCTTTCCGGCGAAGCACTCTATCGGGGCAATCTGAAAATTGAAAATAGCGAATTTTCTTCTCGCTTTTACATCCCAAAAGACCTTAGTTATATGAACCTTTTTGGTAGGATCAAGGTTTACGGTTGGAATACTTCGAACATGATTGATTTTGCCGGTTGTTATGATTCGCTGTTGTTTATCGGTACCACTCAATTCGAGGACACTAGCGGACCGCAAATTGTTATCGGCTTCGAAGGTATGGATTTTAAAAGCGGCGATGTCATCGCCCCTGATGCTAAAATAAAAGTATCAATTATAGATCCGGTCGGAATTAACATCGCCGGCAAACTCGGACATGATATAACCTTTTGTTTTGATAATGACGAGGACCTTATTTTTGAAATGACCGAAGATTTTGTGTACGATGTAGATAGCGACTCTTCAGGTATTATCACCAGCAATTTGCCGGATCTTTCACCGGGAACCCATCAACTCACCGTTAAAGCCTGGGATAACGCTAACAATTATTCGACCGCCACGGCTGAATTTGTCCTTGCCAGTTCTGATAAATTGAAATTGGAAAAAGTGGTCAATTATCCCAATCCATTTAGTAGTACAACCGACTTTGTCTTTTATCTTACTCAACCCGGACAAGTAAAAATCACCGTCTTTACCATCCGCGGACTAAAAATTAAAACTATATCGAGTGATGAAATCTTACCGCCCGGTTTCCATCAAGTGAATTGGGACGGATGTGACGATTTCGGCGATGAAATCTCCCGAGGTATTTATCTCTATAAAATTCAAGTCCAATCATCCGATTCAAACCAAAAAGATACTTTCATAGGAAAAATGGTGAAATCATGACCGATCAACTCAATTGGTATTCTCTGCCGATCGTTCTGGCTTCTCAATCTCCGCGTCGAAAAGAGATTTTAGATATGATCGGCCTCAAATACGAAATCTGTCATCCTGACTATATTGAAAACAATTCCCTTGGCAAGTCGCCGACGACAATTGTCATAAAACATGCTTTAAATAAAGCCCGAACCATCGCACCCCGCTATCCGAAAGCCTGGATTATCGGAGCGGATACCATCGTCGTCTGTAAAAAGAAAATTTTAGGGAAACCACGTGACGCAAACGAGGCGGTTCAAATGTTACAATTCCTGAGTGGCGTCGAACATAGCGTTTTCACCGGATACTGTGTCCTGAATTCGGCTAACGGTTGTTATTTAAAAAATGCCGTGCGAACCAGGGTCAAATTTAAAGAAATTCCTTTGGCGGAAATCAAGTATTACGTCGAAAATTATCATCCATTCGACAAAGCGGGCGCTTATGCTATTCAGGATTTTAGCGCAATTTTCGTAGAGAAGATTAACGGTTGTTTTTACAATGTAGTAGGTTTTCCGCTACCGGCTTTCTACGAACAGGTCAAAAATGAACTTTCTAATTGTCTCTAAAAGTTTTTATTGAAATTGATAGGATTTTTGCGGATATTTAGAAAAATGGAAATGGGTAAGAGGAAAAATGGCAACGTTTTATGAAACATTAAAACAAAGCAGGGAATCACAAGGGCTCACTATTGAGCAGATTGCCAGCCGCACCAAAATTAGTAAGGAAATAATCACAGCCATCGAATCTGGCGATCTAAGAATATTACCGAAAACATATATGCGTTTATTCCTGAAAGCATACTCTCAGGAATTAAATTTAGAATCGGAAGCCATTCTCAGAAATTTCGAAGAATTACTCGGCGAATCCATTGAAATACCTTCAATTCCTGACAAAAACATTGTGCCAAGTTCACCTATTTTGGAGAAACAAGAAAAATCTGAGATACAGTTATCAGGGAAAAAACCAAATCGCAATTTTTCCACAGTTGTTATAGTCTTTGTGATTCTCGTCTTTTTAATTGCAGTTCTCAAACAGGTTTTGATGGATGAAAAGAAAAAAAACAATAATGCTGCGCTTCCCAAAATTACTCCAATCGACACCACAAAAATTGTTCCCACTACTTCCGATCTCAAGCTACCTGCTCCCAAAAGCGAACTGAATTTAACAATTACCACTAACGATAGCTGCTGGGTGCGAATTATTACCGATAATCATACGACTTTCGAAGCCACTCTACCACCTCACTACAAAAAAGAAATAATCGCCAAAGAGCAATTCGATATTCAAATTGGTCGCCCCGCCTCCGTTAATCTAATCTTAAACGGAAAAGACTTGGGAGCGGTAGGCGTTCCTTCTATTCCGACTCGTTTAATAATAACCAAAGACGGAATCGTTCGGCGTCAAAGCTTTTAATTTCGGCGACTTCCCTCTCTCAATTTCTTTTTCTAAAAAACACTTTAATCCTCGTTAAAATATTTACAAAAAAACTCTTGACAATTAGTATTTTTTGTCCTATTTTGTGGGTGAATGTGGTAAGAAATCCCAAATAATCCCAAAAATGCGAGGAAACTTCTAACCTGATGATTACTGCCTTTGCCGGTGAAACCCGCCACCCACTCGATGAAAAAAATCGCTTGAGCATTCCCGCAAAGTATCGTCACTGGTCGGATGGTCAGGACGGCGAGTGTACCTTCGTTGTTACTAAAGGTTCAGATCCCTGTCTGGTCGCCTATCCTTCGACAGAATGGGATGCGTTATCTGAAAAACTGCTGAAATTATCCTATTTTAAGAAGAAAAATCGGGCATTTATTCGGGCACTGGCTCGTAGTTCCGTTCGTTTGAAATGTGACGGTCAGGGACGTATTTTGATACCGACAAGTTTGCTGGAATACGCTCATATTAAAAAGGAAGCCACAATCATTGGGGTATTGAATCGTCTCGAATTATGGGATCCAGAAACACTTGAAAAACATGAAGAGTCTTCGATTCCTCTGGATGATGAATATTACGAAGACCTGGGCGATATTCTTTAATCTTGATGTTTGGAAAATTATGGCATGACTACCCTTCATATTCCCGTATTGGTTGAACCAACAATCCAATTTTTGATCAATAGACCGACGGGAATTTACGTTGACTGCACGCTGGGTACCGGTGGTCATTTTCAAACAATAGCTCAGCATTTAGATAATGACGCATATCTAATTGGCATAGATGCCGATCCGAGTGCGGTGCAGTATTGCGCCCAAAATATTTCGATATCTCAACCCCACCAGTTTATTACGGCTAATTTTGCTGATTTGAAACGGGTTTGCTATCGGGCAGGATTTCCAAAAGTTGACGGCATTTTAATGGATCTGGGGCTATCGTCGTTTGCTCTGGACAATCCGGAGCGCGGTTTCACTTTTAGTCAGAATGGGCCTCTCGATATGCGTTTCTCGCCTGATACTGCTCAGAATGCAATGGAGTTTATCAATACGGCTTCCCAAAAAGAATTGGCATCGGTTTTCAAAGAATATGGTGAAGAGCGTTTCAGCCAGAAAATTGCCCGTCGAATAATAACGGAAAGAGCTAAAGACCCTATTAAAACTACCGGTCAATTAGCCGCTATCATTCGTGAAGAAGTTCCAGGTCAATTCCAGGTAAAAACTTTGAGTCGCATTTTTCAGGCAATTCGGATTCACATTAATCGGGAATTAGACGCTTTGCGACAAGGTCTATCAGATGCTATTTCCTTATTAGCCCCTTCCGGACGGATAGTCGTCATTTCTTATCATTCAATTGAGGATCGGATTGTCAAGCAATTTTTTCAAAATGAAGCCCGCGATTGCATCTGCCCTCCGGAATTCCCGATTTGTCAGTGTAATCACCACGCTCAGTTGAAAATTTTAACGAATCGTCCGATAGTTCCGAATAAATCCGAAATCCAAAGAAATTCACGGGCGCGGAGTGCCAGATTGCGGGCGGCGGAGAAATTATAGAGAGAAAATATGTCCAGCCGAAGGTCATCTCATAAAAGGAGAAAAAATCTATTATTGGTCGTTGGTTTTTTTGTGCTCGTCGGTTCGATGGTATTTTATGTCTGGATTTACAACACTACCAACGCTCTGTATCGCGAAATTGACCAATTGAAACGCAAAGAAGCCAGCCTAATTGCCCGCAATCAAATGCTGGTAGTCGAAATTGAAAGTTTAAGTCGGGCAGATCGCATTAAAAATATTGCGACAACTGAAATCGAGATGGTTACTCCCTTACCGGAAACATTAGCAGTTATTATAGATCCAAAAATTTTGGCAGTTAAATAATGGCTAATCAATTTAAATCTATACGAAAAAAGACTTTACTGGTTAGTGGCACATTAGTCATTCTCTGGGCAGCTTTAATAGCACGACTTTTTTATATTCAAGTTTTAAATTCTAAAAAATATCAGGAATTGTGTAGTAATCAAGCCAATTTGCGAAAAGCAATTTTACCGCGCCGAGGTACGTTTTACGATCGCAATGGCAAGGCTTTAACCATTGATTTAATTAGTTATTCAATTGCGGCGCATCCCTATTTGGTTCCAGATAAAGCCCGTTTAGCCAGCGCTCTGGCTAATGATTTGAGTGCCAAACCCGACCGATACCTTAAACTTTTAGAATCCAACAAGACTTTCGTCTGGTTGGAACGCGAAGTTCCTTACTCTGGTTTTCAAAATTATGAAAAATACGAAAAAACTCCTGGATTGGTTATCGAAAAAAATGTTAAACGCTATTACCCACTGGGTGAAATAACCGGTCAATTGCTTGGTTTTACCAACATAGATAATCGGGGAGTTTGCGGTCTGGAAAACGGATTAGAAGGTTTACTTTGCGGAACGCCCGGCTGGATTATGGTTCAAAAAGACGGCTGGGGACGACTTCATTATCGGCCGGATTTACCTTCTAAAAATAGTATTGACGGCAATGATATTGTCTTGACGATTGATCAAGAATACCAGACGATTTTATATGAGGAACTTTTACAGGCTTATACCGAAACCAAAGCCGAAAAAGCGATGGGCATCGTGATAAATCCCAATGATGGCAGTATTCTGGCGATGGTCAATTTACCACCTTTCAATTCTAATGAACCTTCTAAATACCCAGTCTCGGTTCAACGTAATGCAGTAGTTTCGGATATTTTCGAGCCCGGATCAATCTTCAAGATCGTAACCGCTACCGCCGCTCTTGATAATAAAGTATTGCAACCTAACCACAAAATTGATTGCAATCCCGGTTATGTTCAAGTCGGAAATCGGATAATTCGCGATCACGATAAATACAGTATATTAACTTTCGCCGAAGTTATTAAAAACAGCAGTAACGTCGGAACTATCAAAGTCGCCCAGTTAACGGGAAAAGATCGAATATTTAACTATGCCCGAAAGTTCGGGTTTGGAGCAAAAACCGACATCCAATTTCCCGGTGAAGAATCCGGAATTTTACACCCATTCAAAAAATGGACTGACCTTGTTCTGGCGCAAGTTGCTATTGGTCAAGGAGTCTGCGTCACGGCTTTACAAACCGGGATGGCTTACGCGGCCATCGCTAACGGTGGCTTATTGCTTAAACCCCAAATCGTCAAAACTATCAAAACCAAAGACGGCATTGAAATTTTCAACGCCCAACCGGTTTACATCAGGCGAGTTGCCAGTAGCGAGACAATGAACACCCTGCGCGAATTGCTGAGATTGACTGTCATTAGTGGCACCGGTACACGGGCGGATATCAATGGTTTAGCCATTGCAGGAAAAACTGGAACCGCCCAGAAAGTCGTCAATGGGGTTTACAGTCAGACCGAGTATATGGCTTCCTTTGTCGGCTTCTTTCCGGCTGATAATCCTAAATTGTTATGTGTAGTCGTAATTGACAATCCTAAAGGTATCAGACATACCGGCGGTGGAGTTTCGGCGCCGGTTGTCAGAGAAGTTTTCAAAAGGATCGTGAACCAGTCTGATGATTTATTCTTTGATGAACCCGCTCCCCTGCCGACCCCTCCAGCTAATTATGCCTATGAAACCCAACCGGCTGTTGCCGATATTCCTCAAACGTCCGATGACACTTATCATCCTAATCTGACGACTGCGATTTATACCAATCAAATGCCGGATCTTTGTGGAAAAACTCTCAGACAGGCTGTGGGAATTTTACATGAAATCGGAATTGACGATATTGAAATTGACGGCGCGGGAGTGGTAGTAGCTCAAAAACCGGCACCTCATTCGCCAATCAATCCGCACGCCAAATGCACATTGAAACTTCAACCGATACGGACGCCCCTTGAGTAATTTAATTTCCGAAATATTAAAAAGTATCGAATATCGTCGGCTCGGAAACTTGCCTTTTTCGGTATCGGTTCTTAGTGTTAATTCCAACGAGTTGATTGAGGGCGCTCTCTTTTTCGCAATTCGCGGCGCTAAGGATGACGGCCATAAATATGTTAAAAATGCAATTCAAAACGGCGCGGCTGCCGTTGTGGTCGAAGAACCAGTCGCCGACGAATCTATCCCGCAGATTATCGTTGCCGACACCAAAATGGCGCTTTCTAAAGCCGCCGCCAATTTCTATGATAATCCGACAAAAAATATGACGATCGTCGGTGTTACTGGCACAAATGGGAAAACTACTACCGTTTACCTATTAAATGAAATATTCAAAGAAGCCGGGATAAAGCGCGGCACAGTCGGTACACTGGGTTACTCAATCGAAGACGAGCGTTTTTCCTCTAACTTGACTACTCCCGACAGTATTCAATTACAGCAAATTTTCAAAAAAATGCTCGATCGCGGGGTCGAGGTAGCGGCTATGGAAGTATCTTCACATGCTCTTGCGCTTCATCGCGTAGATGATGTCCATTTTAAAGCCGCCGTGTTTACTAATATTTCGCAGGATCACCTTGACTTTCACCATAGTCTCGATGAATACGCCGCAACCAAGAGCCAACTTTTCGGAATGATCGAAAAAGATGGATTCGTAGTCAATAATCTCGATGACAATTATTCCGATTTATTCCAGAAATCTGCGAAATCCCGTCTAGTCACCTATTCTCTAACGAAAGCCGCCGATTTTACCTGGGCGCCCGGAGTAACCTGGGTTGACGGCATTTCCGGTGAAATTTTAACTCCGCACGGCAAAATAGAAATCAAGAGTCGCCTATCGGGACAATTCAATTTGAAAAACATTTTAGCGGCTACGGCGGTAGCGGTCAATCTGAACATTGACGAAAAAACCATCACCTCAGCTTTAGCCAGAGTAACATCTGTACCTGGTCGTTTGCAGGAAATTGCGCAACCCGGCAATTTTCGCGTTTTCATAGATTATGCTCATACACCAGATGCAATCACTAACGTCCTACAGACTTTACGCAGGATGCTTCCTGCAAATGGGCGTTTAATTGTGGTTTTCGGTTGCGGCGGCAATCGCGATCGCGATAAACGTCCCAAGATGGCGCAGGCCGTCGAATCCTTAGCCGATTTGGCTATCGTCACTACCGACAATCCGCGCTTCGAAGAGCCGCAAGATATTATTGCTGACATTATTAAGGGTTTTTCAAGTGGGTACAATTTCAAAGTAATCGTTGACCGACAATCAGCCATCTTTGATACTTTAAAAAATGCTCAGCAAAACGACATCATCGCAATTCTTGGTAAAGGTCATGAACCTTATCAGGAAATTCGCGGAGTCAGGTATCCATTTTACGACGGAGAAATCGTGCAAAAATTTTATGGTGGTTCCAATGATTAAAGCCGATTTCATTCGGTCACTCGGTCTTGGACAAATAGTAAATTTCGAAGGGGCAATCAATGGCGCCGAAATTGACAGCCGTAAACTTCAATCTGGCGCGGCTTTCTTCGCTTTAAAAGGTGAGAGTTCTGATGGTCATAATTATGTTCAGGATGCTTTACAGAAAGGCGCCGCTTTGTGCGTGGTAGCGGAAGATTGGGCGGCGAAAAATCCGATTTCTGCTCCCCTCTGGATCGTACCCGACCCCGAAAAAGCCCTCCAGAAATTAGCCGAAAAATGGCGACTATCATTCTCCATTCCGGTATTGGCGATTACCGGAACTAACGGAAAAACGACCACTCGCGCGATGTGCGCTGCAATTATAAAAACTGCTTATATCCTGCATACAACTTCTGGTAATTTCAATAACCAACTCGGTTTACCGCTTACTTTGTTGAATTTAAGACCCGAGCACCAATTCAGTCTGCTCGAAATGGGAACGAATCATTTTGGTGAAATTACCCGATTATGTGAAATTGCCCATCCGAACGCCGGTTTAATCACCAATGTCGGTTGGGGGCATATTGAATTTTTCGGAAATATCGAAGGCGTGGCACGGGCTAAATCGGAACTATTCGCCGCTTTGCCGGAAAATGGAATCGCTTTTGTCAATGCTGACGACCCTCTAATTATTAAAATGCCGGTAGCCGGACGTAAAATCAAATACGGTTTCGAAAATAAAGACGTTGATTTCCGCGGCAAAATCTTAGACTACAATGATGAAGGTCAAGCGACCTTAAACATCAATTCCAGGTTCGACATTCATCTGTCAATTCCCGGTAAAATTGCCGCTTTAAATGCGCTGGCAGCGGTCGCAGTCGGTTTATCTTATAACGTAGATGAAAAAGCAATTATTGAAGTTCTTGAATCATTTCAACCGATTAATCAACGTTTTGTGCAGATTAAAGTTGGCCCCTATCAGGTTATCAATGATGTTTACAATGCCAATCCCGATTCGACCGTTGCCGCCTTGGAAACTTTCGGACGGATTAAAACTAGCGGACGGCGCATTTTCGTAATGGGTGATATGCTCGAATTAGGTCAATATTCCTCTCAAGGGCATAGACGAGTTGGACAGGCGGTCGCCCAGGCTGGCATTGACCAATTTTATGGCGTTGGAACGCTGATAGCTTATGCCACTGAAGCTGCTGCTCAGGCCGGCTTAAAAACCGTATATCATTTTCAAACCAAAACGGATTTATTAGCTGCACTGAAATCCGACCTTAAAGAAGGCGATACTCTGCTCGTAAAAGGCTCACGTGGCAGTTGTATGGAAGAAATTATCGAAGGACTGAAGCAATAATATGTTTTACCATCTCCTTTATCCGTTAAAAAAGTACTTCACGGGATTCAATCTATTTCAGTACATCACTTTTCGGGCGGCTATGGCGGCTATTACGGCCTTACTGATAAGTTTTATCATTGGGCCGTACATTATTAAAAAACTAAAAAAATATCAGATCGGCGAATTGATTCGGGAAGATGGTCCGCAAACCCATTTGGAGAAAAAAGGCACCCCAACTATGGGCGGAATCATCATTTTATTTTCGGTAATCGTGCCGGTGCTTTTGTGGGCTAATCTTACCAACACTTATATCAATCTAATTTTACTAAGCACGGTCTGGATGGGCATATTCGGTTTCCTCGACGATTATTTAAAAGTAGTTAAGAAAAAGAAAAAAGGGCTGATTGCGCGTTATAAACTGTTAGGACAAATCGCTCTGGGTGTATTGATTGGTTGTTATCTCTACTTCTCGCCAGAATTTGCTAATATTAACTCGATCACTTCAGTACCTTTTTTAAAAAACAATTATCTCGATTTTGGGTGGTTTTATATCCCATTCATTATTTTTTTCATCACCGGAATATCCAATGCTGTCAATCTGACCGACGGGCTGGATGGACTGGCCGCCGGACTAATGGGAATTGTCGCGCTGACACTGGCAGTCGTTGCTTACATAACCGGGCGAGTTGATTTCAGTAGTTATTTGAATACGATTTACTTGCCGGGAAGCGGTGAATTATCAATATTCTGTATGGCTGCCGCCGGAGCATTTCTCGGTTTCTTGTGGTTCAATGCCAAACCGGCGGAAGTTTTTATGGGCGATACTGGTTCCCTATCAATGGGCAGTGCCCTTGCCACTCTGGCGATTTTACTGAAAAAGGAAATATTGTTCATTTTCCTAGGGGCTTTGTTCATTGCCGAGGCCCTCTCGGTCATAATCCAAGTAGTTTACTTTAAATGGACAAAAAGGCGCACTGGCGTCGGTCAACGGGTCTTCAAGATGGCTCCGCTCCACCATCATTTCGAAATGCTGGGCTTACCGGAAAGTAAAATTGTAATCCGTTTCTGGATAGTCGGCATTTTATTGGCTTTGTTTAGTCTAAGTACTTTTAAAATCCTATGATAGATTTAAAAACCAAACCAACTAATCTAAAAAATTTAAAAGTCGCCGTTCTGGGCGCTAAACGCAGTGGAATTGCGGCCGCGATATTAGCCGCTCGACGGGGAGCTGAGGTTCTTTTATCAGATGCCGCGAATCTGGAAATCGCTCCAGAACAACGCTTAGAATTAAAGCAAAACAACGTTCAATTGGAGACTGGCGGCCATACCTCGAAAATTTTCGATTCCGACCTGATTGTTCTTAGTCCGGGGATTCCCAATGACGCTCCGATCGTCGTTGAAGCTACTAGACGTTCAATACCGATTGTAGCAGAAGTGGAAATGGCTTACTGGTTCTGTCCGACGGATAATATCATCGCCGTCACCGGTTCAAATGGCAAAACTACCACCACTACCCTTCTTTACGAGATTTTTAAAGGTAGTCAATACGAGCCGTACTGCGGCGGCAACATCGGAACGGCTTTTAGTCATTTAATCGTCGAAGCTGAAAATTCCGCTCATCCCCAGAAAATTTTCATTCTGGAACTGAGTAGTTTTCAATTAGAACGAATTGTTCATTTCCGGCCTAAGGTTTCGATAATCCTGAACATAACACCCGATCATCTGGATCGCTACGACCACCGTATGGAGCTTTATTTAGCCGCCAAATTGCGCATAACGCTGAACCAGACCGAAGACGACTATTACATTTACAATGACGATGATGAATTGCTAAAGGCTAATTTGCCGTCGCGATGTCGTTTGGTTCCTGCTGGATTACATTCCACTTCCCGGAAATTAATTACCTCGGACGCCGAGAAAATTTACTTTACCGAAGAAGATCAATTTATCGAACGAGCACGAGTGGCTCTACTCGGTGAACATAATCTTTATAATTTGACCGCTGCCTTGACGGCCGGGCGATTGTATCAGATCCCAATCGCGCATTTACAAAATGCAATATATAATTTCAAAAGCATCGAACATCGTTTGGAATTTGTGACAACGATAGACGGCGTTGACTACTACAATGATTCCAAAGCCACTAATGTTGATTCGGTCAATTATGCCCTGAAAAGTTTCAATCGCCCGGTGATTGTCATTCTGGGTGGAAAAGATAAAGACTCCGATTTCACGCTACTCATCCCGCAAATTAAAGAACATGTCAAAGCCGCCGTTTTAATTGGCAAAGCCGCTGATAAAATTCGCCAGTCGTTGAGCGGCATCGTCGAGGTGTACGACGCCGGATATTCAATGCCGAAAGCTGTGGAAATTGCCCGCAGTCTGGCTGTGCCGGGTGATATAGTTTTGCTCTCCCCGGCTTGTGCCAGTTTTGATATGTTTAACGATTATGAACATCGTGGTCGAGTTTTTAAGGAAATCGTGATGAATTTGCAAAAGGACTCCAAAGTATGAATGTGGCTTTTAAAAAAGGAAAAGTTGACCAAAAATACTTGATCGCCTTTTTTATTCTGTTAGGGTTTGGTTTAGTTATGCAATACAGCGCCAGTTCTTCGCTGGGTGAAGCCCGTTTCGACGATCCGTCTTTTTATGTTCGTGGACAGTTTATTCGGATTGTGCTGGGTATGGTTGTTGGTCTTATTTGTACCTTTATCAATTATCAAATTTTTAAAAAATGTGCGTTCTGGATTGTCCTGGCCGGCATCATTTCGCTGATTGCGACTCTGGTTTATCACAAATTGCATCCTGGTCAAGCGACTGCGCGTTGGTTTCCGATTGGCGGCTTTAATTTTCAGCCTTCGGAGTTTGCCAAATTGGCGTTAATTATCTATCTCTCGTCCTTTATTGAACGACACGAAAGGCATCTGGATGATTTCAAGCGCGGTTTTATACCGCCGGTTGCCATTATGTTAATTATGGTAGCCTTGATTATGGTTGAGCCGAATTACAGCACGGCCGCTGTTTTTACTGTTTTCGGTCTAATTGTCCTGTTTATCGGTGGCACTAAATTGCTTCATTTTCTACCCTTCATCGGTGGATTTGCATTGCTGTCGGTAGTTACGATTTTGCGTTCACCGTATAAATTACGACGCATCCTGACTTTTCTGGAACCGGAAAAGGATTTACAGGGCGCCGGTTACCAAATTCATCAATCAATGATCACGCTGGGTAACGGTGGTTTTTTCGGTCGCGGTCTGGGTGGTAGTATCGAGAAAAATTTGTTCTTACCTGATATGCATACCGATTTTATTTTCTCGGTGGTTGGTGAGGAGCTTGGTTTTATTGGGGCAGTGATTTTACTATCGCTTTACCTTTACCTGTTTATCAGGGGAATTAAAATTGCTCTGCGGGCGCCGGATATTTTCGGTAATTTGCTGGGCATCGGGTTATCGAGTTGTTTGTTCATTTATGTAATTGTCAATGTAGGTGTAACCTGTGGGCTTTTACCGGTAACCGGTTTGCCTCTGCCCTTTATCAGTTACGGCGGTTCTTCGATGTTATTCAATTTTGCCTGTGTTGGGATCATTCTGAACATTTCGCGTTATGCGGTCCCGAAAGAAAAAACAAATTCGTTGGTGAGGTTCAATGACTAAGAAAACCGAATCCCGAAGTTTAAAAGTATTAATAACCGGCGGTGGTACCGGTGGCCATCTTTTTCCGGCGATCGCTCTGGCGGAAGAACTCCAGATGCGTAAATCTCAAATTGACGGTCTCGAAATCATTTTTATTGGAACGCGGCGCGGCCTGGAATCCCAGATAGTTCCAAGTCTCGGTTTTGAATTTCATAAAATCTGGATTCGCGGCTGGCAACGTGGTTGGACTCTGAACGATATTCTGGTCAATTTATTATTCCCCATCAGATTGATCGTTAGTCTGATTCAATCATTTTTCATTATAAAAAATTTCGATCCCGACATTGCCATTGGAACTGGCGGTTACACGGCTGGACCACCGCTCCGAATTGCCGCAATGTTGAAAATCCCGATTTTTCTCCACGAGCAGAATGTCATCCCAGGCGCTACGACTAAAATGTTGGCAAAAAAAGCTAAGCGTCTTTATACTTCTTTTGAAGAGTCACAAACCTATCTGGAAAACGCCGTCTATCTCGGCACTCCTCTCCGGCGTTCCCTGCAAATTGTTCCGCGAGAACAGGCGATTTATTTTTTTGAATTGGAACCCGATCGCAAAACCGTTTTTATTTTCGGAGGCAGTCAAGGCTCACAGGCCATTAATTCTTATTGGGTCGAGAATATTAATACAGTTTTAGAAGCCGTCAAATGTCAATTCATCTGGCAAACTGGTCAACGCGATTTTAAAACAATTGATAATATTTTTAGTGATAATCCCTGGGTGCACGTCACGCCTTTCATTCATGAAATGGGGATCGCCTATTGTGCCGCCGATGTAGTCATTAGTCGGGCGGGCGCTCTATCGCTGGCGGAACTTTGTCTTTATGGGAAACCTTCCATTCTCGTTCCTTTACCAACCGCGGCCGGAAATCATCAGGAAATCAACGCCCGCAATATGGAACAGCGTGGCGCTTCCATTCTGATACTCCAGAAAGAATTGACTAACGACCGTTTAGCGAAAGAACTGATCGCCTTGCTGAAAGATGAGTCACGTCTTCAAGCAATGTCGGCCAATGCCCAAGCATTAGCCAAACCGGATTCGGCAAAATTAATCATTGATGATATTTTAAGTTCTATCGAAATAAATGCACTCTGAAGTCAAAAAATATCACTTCGTTGGAATCGGCGGCATCGGTATGTGCGGCTTGGCTGAATATTTATTATACAATGGTCAAATCGTTACCGGTTCTGATCTGGCGCCTTCAGAAAATACGGAACGGTTGGAAAAACAGGGGGCCAAAATCAAATATGGACATCGCCGCGAAAACGTGGGTGATTGCGACTACCTAGTATATTCTTCGGCGGTTAAACCCGACAATCCGGAAAGAATGGTAGCAACCGAATGTCACATCCCAACTCTGCGACGAGCCGAATTGCTCGGCCAAATTTTCGCCACCAAGTCCCTTCGGATTGCCGTCAGTGGTACTCACGGGAAAACTACTACTACGGCGATGATCGGACAGGTTTTGACTAAGGCAGGAATGGACCCGCTCATTCTAAGTGGCGGTATTTTGAAAAATAGCGGTAGTCCGATTCAAATCGGCCACGGTGAGATAGGGATTGCCGAAGCCGATGAATTTGATCGCAGTTTCCTGCAATTATCTCCGACTTATGCCATTATCACGAATATCGAGAGTGAACATCTGGATTGCTATGAAAACCTCACACAAATTAAGAATGCTTTTTATGAATTTACCGCTAAGATACCGGACAGCGGTCGAGTCATCGCCTGTTCGGACGAAAAAGAAATACCCGACTTCCTGAAACGGCTCGAGCGTCCTTATACGACTTATGGTCTTTATACCGGAGAATTTCAAGCTCGTAATATCCGTGTTATAGGTAATTCGAGTACCTACGAGGTCTATCGTAATTCAGATTTAATGGGCTCAATACAGTTAAATGTTCCTGGTTTGCACAATATTAAAAACGCACTAGCGGCTATCACAACTGCTTCTTTACTAAACGTACCCTTTTCAGTTATTCAAGAAGGTCTGGCAGCTTTTCGGGGCGTTAAAAGGCGATTCGAGATTCTACGAGAAGACGATAATCTTATGTTGGTAGATGATTATGCCCATCATCCCAGTGAAATTATGGCAACCCTCAGCGCTGCTCGCCAAGGCTGGCCGAGACGAATCGTTGCCGTTTTTCAACCCCATTTATTTTCTCGTACTCGCGATTTTTATGCCGATTTTGCGCGGGTGCTTCAAATTGCTGACGTCATTGTTCTTCTAGAAATTTATCCAGCACGAGAAGCACCTCTGAAACGCGTAAGTTCTCGCTTGATTTATGATGAAATTCGCAAAGACCGAGAGCAAAACGTTTACCTTACCAGCACACCCGCTGAAGCTCTGGCATTACTAAAAAAGATAAAACTCACCGGCGATATGATTATCACTCTGGGCGCCGGTGATGTCAATAAAATTCTACCAAAATTAATGGAATAAGAAATTGAAACAGAAATTGATGACCTTAAAAAATAAATCGCAAAGATGGTTATGTGTTCAGAGTTTCTCTTCTTTTATTAGAAAGTACCGTGACATAGATAAACTTTGTGATAGAACATTTTGGATAAAAAATTTCCAGGGTTCCCGCAGATATGGGGGGCAAAACATCACAACGCCGGCTCTTCAGCACCGAAAAATTTCCGTATTCGGTTATCCTACGAGCAAAGATTTCGATCTGAAGATAATGCAACGCCAGATAATTTTGCTATTAGTCTCGGGAACCCTGACAGGTTTTGGATCAAATAGTTTATGATTAGTGAAATGACAGTAGAAAAAGGGACTAAAATCAGCCAGAAAGAACAGGACAAGCGTCCCAGAACAAGGATGTGGTTATTTCTTTGGATAGCATTGCTTGGTGGATTCGGCTATCTAGTATATCTGGCAATTGACTGGTGCGAATACACCCATTTCCTTAATCTCGACAAAATCGAAGTTAGCGGCGTTTCAATTTTATCCAGTGAAGAAATTATAAAAATCGCGGGCTTTAAGACAGGCTCCAGCCTGCGAAAATTGGATACTCGCCAAATCCAGAACCGACTCGAACTGGAACCTTATATTCAGGCGGCAGTCGTCAGTCGCGAATTTCCGAATCGCGTGAAAATAATGATCAAAGAACGAATCCCGGTTTGTTATTTGAATACGGGTACACTCTGGCTAATTGATCAACAGGGAATCATATTACCGCTTCGCAAGGAGAAAATAAAAGCTAACTTACCGGTCATTACCGGTTTCGAGAAAGATTCCGCGCGTTGTCGGCCTGGCCAGCCGGCACCTAATCCCGAAATGGTCAAGGCTTTGAATTTTATCCAGACGGCTGCATTGAAAGCCGACGCATTGTACGCCGAAATTTCAGAAATCTTTGCCTGGAAAGAGGGCGAGTTCATCATCTATACCGTCAACGGTGGAACGCCGATTTATATCGGACGCGGCGATTTAATCAAGCAACTTTATATTCTGGCGACTTTTCAAACATTAATTAAATCCAAGCGCAATTTCGCCGATTATCAATATTTAGATTTGCGCTGGGATAAACAAATCATAGCGAAAGAACGAAAATCATAAATGAAAACGTTAAAGTTAAAAAATCAAATCCTAACCGGTCTCGACATTGGCTCATCTAAAGTCTGCGCCGTAATTGCCGAAGTTGCTCCCGATTCACCCGAACCTATTATAAAAGGATACGGCATCACGTCTTCTAAAGGAATTAAGAAAGGTGTGGTTGTTGATATCGAAAATGCGACTCAGTCAATTGTGAATGCCGTTAGCGCAGCGGAAAAAATGGCGGGTTTCTCGATTAATTCCTGTCTGGTAGGAGTTTCCGGCGATCACATCCGCAGTCTAAATACGCGAGGTATGATGGCCATCTCGCGGGACTCACGTACCGGTTTAGGCGAAGCCCGAGAAATCGAGCAAGAAGACATCGAGCGTGTCATTGAACATACTAAATCTGTACCCCTTCCATTAGACCGGCAGATTCTACACGTTCTCCCTCAGGAATACATTATTGACGATCAGACGGGAGTAAAAAATCCATTGAATCTTAGCGGCCGAAGACTGGATGCCAAAGTGCACCTAACGACTTATAACACCACTGTTCTTTCCAATTTAAGTAAGTGCATAAAGAATTCCGATCTGGAAATTGATGGATTTGTGTTGAGTTCACTCGCCGCCGCCTATGCCTGTCTGGAAGAAAGCGAAAAAACGATGGGTAGTGTGCTTTTGGACATTGGTAGCGGAGTCATTGACGTAATCGTCTTCTACGATGACGGCGTTCATCATACCGGTGTTGTCAATTTGGGCGCCAACAGCGTTACCAATGATATTGCTTATATGCTGAGAGTTCCCCTCGAAAAAGCCGAAAGTATAAAACGCGAGCATGGTTTTGCCAAGGTTTCTTTGACCGACAAAGAAGCATTTTTCAAATTGGATAGTCTGGGAGGGCGGTCACCTCGGGAAATTTCTCTTTTTAATTTAGCCGAATGGATCGAACCGCGTATGGAAGAAATTTTGCGTGAAGCATATCTCGAAGCTAAAAAAGCCGATATTTCTTTGACTAATACTTTAGCAGTCGTCCTAACCGGTGGCGGCGCTCTATTAAAAGGCACGGATGAATTAGCCGAGATGATTTTCAATACTCCAGCAAAAGTGGTAGCCCCACGTGGTTTCCAAGAATACGTTACGGAGTTAAGTGATCCAATCTTTTCCGTCGCAATTGGATTAATTAAGTATGCAATTGCCGAACAGATTAGCGGTTCGGCTTCAAATAAAACAACCGCCGGTCCCCTTCGCAGAATGAGGGGCTGGATAAAACATGTAACCGAAAATGTAATGTAATTAGGGAGGCAAAATGTTATTTGAATTCGAAGAATTAGCCAATCAACAAGCCAAAACGAAAGTCATTGGCATCGGAGGTGGCGGTGGAAACGCCATTACTAGAATGATTGAGAATGGATTAACCGGAGTGGATTTTGTTGGTCTTAATACGGACATACAGGCTCTTGACCGTTGTAAAGCTCCTATAAAATATCAGATAGGACGGGCATTGACTCGTGGTCGGGGCGCCGGGGCTATCGCTGATATTGGACGGAAAGCGGCGGAAGCCGACCGCCAAACGATAGCCACAATACTCGAAAATACCGATATGGTTTTCATAGCCGCTGGAATGGGAGGCGGAACCGGAACCGGTGCCGCGCCGATTGTCGCTCAACTGGCACGTGAACAAGGCTCATTGACCGTTGGAATCGTCACTAAACCTTTTAATTTCGAGGGACCTAAGCGGATGGCACGCGCCGAAGAGGGTATCGCCGAACTTAAGAAATGCGTTGATACTTTGATCGTCATTCCGAACCAAAAATTACTGGCGATTGTCGAACGTAATACCTCCATCATGGACGCTTTCAAAACCGCTGACAGTGTATTGTATCAAGCGATTCGCGGCATTTCGGACCTGATTAATAAAAATGGCGTTATCAATCTAGATTTTGCCGACGTTAGAACCATTATGAAAAATATGGGGGAAGCTATTATGGGCACCGGTCTGGCAACCGGCGAGGAACGCGCTGTTCTAGCCGCTCAGCAAGCTATTTCCAGTCCGCTACTCGACGAAGTAAATATCAAAGACGCCAAAGGCCTGTTGATTAACATTACCGGACCGACTAATCTCGATATTCATGAAGTTGACGAAGCCTGCTCAATAATCAGGGACGAGGTTGGTTCCAATGCTGAAACTATTTTCGGTATGGTTGTGGACGAAAACTACACCGATGAAATTATGATTACCGTCATCGCGACCGGTTTTGGCGAAGCGCCGATACCGATTAATCTGACCGCCAATACGGAGGTTTTCTCTTTTCCGATTAAAAATGAACCGCCAAAGGAGGATGACATCTGGAATAGAATCGCTGAACCCGGCCAGCCTGTTAGTCTTTTTAACGATGAAGAAGTCCTGAAAATTCCGAATCCCGCTGAAATAAATGCGGCTAGTTATACTTCTCGTAAAGCACAACAGACTAATATTCCAACTTATCTACGTTACAAAATTAAATAATCCGACCTATTCCTCTACTATTAAACAAAAAGCCCCTGTAAAATCAGGGGCTTTTAATATTAATCTTCAGAGTATCACTATCAAACCGCTTTTTGTATTGTACCGCTTTTGAGACAGGACAGACAAACTTTTACAGTCTTAATCGAACCGTTATTGTCCAATATTCTTATTTTGCGCAAATTTGGTTCCCATCTCCGATGAGTTTTATTATTAGCGTGACTAACTTTGTTACCGTGAAGCGACTTTTTTCCGCAAATATCACAAACTTTCGACATTTTCATTACTCCTTAAAAAGCGTGCAAATTTGCCGAAAATAATTGAAAATATCAAATAATTTTTTGTAGGACAGCCTTTCCAGGCTGTCAGTAATAGATAAGCAAAAAAGCCCATCCCTCAAAATACGTAGGACAGCCTTTCCAGGCTGTCTATTTCCGACAGGCAGGAATACCTTAACATTGTAGGGCGATTTGCTAAATCGCCATGGTCGAAATACCATTTCGACCTACATCATCCCATAGACAGGCAAGAATGCCTGTCCTACAAAAAAAGAGGCTGTCATACGACAGCCTCTTCTCTCACAAAACCTCAGGAAATGCCTTATTTCATTAATACCATCTTTTGGTTCTTACGGAATTCGCCTGCCTGCATTACGCAGATGTAATAGCCAGAACTAACCTGCATTCCATAATTATTCCTGGCATCCCAGATGATTGACTGATACCCGGCTTGCTGTTTCTCATTGACCAGTGTGCGAACTTCCCGCCCCATAAGATCATAAATCACCAGCTTGACATACACATCTTTGGGCAAGTCGTATTTAATCGTGGTAATCGGATTAAATGGATTCGGGTAGTTCTGATGCAGGGCAAAGACTTTCGGAATCAAGTCTCCTTTGATACCTACCTGGGTAAGATTAATGGTAAAATTGACCGTATCGGAACTGCTGAAAGCCTCCCAGGGATCATAAGCTAGAACATAGACTTTATAACTACCATTGTCTTTGTAAGTCGGCGCCTTAATCAGAACAGACGTATCCGGTATTTCAATCGCGACAACAATCGAATCTATATCCACCTTCAAGATAAATAAATTATAAGTCAACGCCTCACCGTCTGGATCAACGGCTTTGCTCCATTTTAATTCAATCAGTGAATCCTGAACAATATCGCTATTGGTAACTACATAGCCTTCGGTAGGTTTCAACATAGTAACGGGCGAAGGCGGAGTATTTACATGCACCCCAATCGTCCATCTTGATAATTTATCAATGCCTGCTAAAGTTATTTGATTATTGGCGGTATCCAATATGCCACCCCTTTCACTCCAGAAAGATGCCTCCTCAGAGCGACTAAATAGCACCAGTTTATCTGATTCTGATAAATCACCCAATTCCGATTCATCATATTTGAAAACTAGCGTCGCATTAAGTCCGCTATTATTCGTCGGCAGAATATCATAATAACGTCTAATACTAGGCCTAGGTCTGCCATTCACAGAATTGGCTGAATGACCACGGGTCACGACTGTCGAACCCATATCTTTCGTAGTGGTCATTACGGCACCCAAACCGGCCACATTTTCAGCATTGATATTATTCAAAGTGCGGGTAGTAGTCATAATACCGTCACCTTTGACCAGACCGCCGGTTTCAGCAAGCATAGCGGCTGGTCCAAGCGTGATAGTATCACCAGAGATCTCTAAATAACCGCTATTCACAGTCAGCAAACCATTGACAGTGACATTATGCGACAAAGTATCGCCAACGGAACTCTCAAAGGTCAGGTTGTTAACAACCGCCGGTAACAGTTTACCGGTAACTTGTTCACTGGGGCAATTAAATACGTAATTGGCATAAGGCGAAAAAGTGATAGCCCTTGGAGTTGTTAAACTACTGTCGAGTCCACCCGGATTGCCACAGATTAAAGTCGCCGCAGAATCTAAATTAAAAGGTCCTTGTTCGATTCGGCTGGTACCCAAATCCAGAGTAGCTCCCGTTTTGACATTAAAAATAGGGCCACCGTTATTACTGGTAATTGTTCCACCCGTTCGGTTAAAAACATGTGAACCTTCTATGAAGTTTAAATTACCGGTCCCTGAGCCCTGCCTGCCTAATGTTCCATTATACATTACTAAATCGCCTGCCAGATTCCAGTCAGCGACTAGACTCCCCGCATTTTCTAAATACAATGTTCCGCCAGATATATTAATATCACCACCAACATTCACCGTAATCGTGTATGTACCGGCTGAACCGGAGCTGGTCAACAGTGCATTTTGTCCGATATTCACATCACCGCCAATATTGACAGTCAGATCTACACTTCCTAATCTTAATTGTTTACCGTTAGTATTTAAAACATTGAAATCGCCTTTAATGGTGGTCAAATTAGCGTTAAAATTGAGATTACCGCTTTGAGATGGGCAATTCCAGGTAAAATTATAGAACTCCTGGTTAAGTCCCGTTGGCGCTGAAGTCCCGGTTATGCCAGTTATCAAACATGTCGCTCCTTCTTCCCATGTTGCTTTAGGAATGGCGTCTTTGTCAATTGCATGTTCGTAGATACTTCCGTTGGTGAAAACAAACGTACCATTACTAATAATGCTAACCTTATTCTTTAAATAACCATTGACATTTACTTTCGCACCAGAACCTATTCGAAGAGTATCATTTACGGTAACAGTATCACCAGCTTTAATTGTGATATAATCGGAAAAGCCTTCTGGCGCACTGGTGGCGTCTATCCATTCAGATCCAACCAATTTTTGCCAGGTACTTGCATCGGTCCAATTACCACTGGTTTTGCTACGGTATTGCGTCAGTGAGGCGTCTTCGAAATCTGCCAGACTACGCGGTATAAATTGTGTCGTTGTCTGATATTGCAAAACCACTCCAGTTAAATTCTGGAGAGTAGTGGGAATCGGCTTACCTAAGTAATCCAGATCGGCATATTGAGTACGGATAACGCCCGATCCAGTTACGTCAGTGATTGTATAATTGGTACTGGCGGCAAAATTACCAGTTCCTGAAATTACCACATTCTTGATCTTAACCAATTTCGCTTGGTAATCAGTATTCAGATTTGCGAGAGTAACTTCAACTGGTGCAACTGCATTCCCGGTACTGGTCGCCGGACCGGGGTCGGTTACTGGCACAAATTGTAACATTCCATTATAATCTTGCAAAGATCCGATAATTCCGGTGATTCCATCGTACAGATTGTATGGAGTTGTAATTACGCCGGAATAGTCATCAATTAGAATAGCACCGGTGGCATCCTGAATATATTTAGTATGCCGGGTAGTAGATTTAAAAGTCAAGACAGCTTCTCCAGTAAGCTTGTACCAGGTTGGTCCGGTCGGTAAATCTCTTAAAGCCGCAATATTAGCTACTTCAATTGGGAAAGAATATACGGCCGTGGCAACCGAACTTGGTGTATAACCGGTTTTATATGCCTTAGCTTTTATAGTCGTTGTACTACTCACCGGAATCGGTACCGTATAAACTGGACTGCTATCAGTCGGATCATTGCCATCAGTAGTATAGTAAATCGTCGCCCCTTCAGTAGTCGTTGAGATAGTTACATTTTGAGTAGTATAATAATTTCCGGCTGGTGGATCAAAAGTCGGCGTGCTGACCAGATCGAGCGGCGCGGGTGCAACTGCCTCAGCCCAGGTCTTGGCTACCCGAATGCCATCAACGATAACTCGCTGATTGGCATTGTATTGTCTCAAGGCAATACTGCCGACATTTGCAAAGTTACTGGTTTCAGTAAAGGTAAGATTGGGTGTCGCCGGTTCCTCAGTCGGAAACGTATCAAAAACATACAGACTGCTGATTTTCGTACTCAAATTATATTTTACCACTAAGAGCGTCGGCTTACCCGCTGTGATCGGAACATAACTGGCTGGGGCACTTCCACTACTAATCGCTACCCCATCACCAGTCGCGTTAACCCATACTCTTCCCAACCAGGTCGTACCAATTTCTGATTTGCCTAAATGGAGGAAATAACCTGCTGCATTCGAGCTCTCAGTCTGAATAATGAACGAGGCATAGATTGAATCCGCCGTGACTGGATCAAAAACTTTATGAACATCTTCTCCATTATTATCCAGATTCGCGGCACCGCCGACGCCGGAACCCAGATAGCCATCAAACACCAATCCGCTGGTCACATCAATAGATTGATTTCCGGCGCCACTATGAGCAACCCACCCGTGATTGGTGAGCAAGTCACCGATCGTATAATCGAAGTTCTCAACGAATGGCAAGCTCGGATAGGCTGGAGTCGCTTGAGAAAGCTCCGGAACTGTACCGTCAGTTTTGTAATCATAGTATTCGGCACTGCCGCCAGTGTTAGAAACCGGCCAGATTTTGGCGTAATAAGTAACGCCGTCTTCCAGACCGGTGAAAGTCACGGTTTGGACACCATGATTAACATATTTTACCCATTTATTTGCATCAATATCAGAATACACTTGCCCATCTTCCGGGGCAAAACCACTGGCGGTTTCCAGAACTACCAGAAATTGTTCGGCGGGATAATCACCATCGTTATCCAACCAGGTCAGTTTGATACTGGTATAGGTCACTTCGGTAGCCGTAAAAGATGCGGCATGGTTGGAAGGCTCTGCCATCAAAGTCTTGGCGCTACTACTAACACCAGTGGAGTAATTCAGGCTTCCATCCACGGAAAAGAATTTGTAATAGTAGGTTGTATTCGGCGTCAAACCGGAGTGAGTATAACTTGTCTGATCACCGCCATTGTAAAGCACCGTCGCACCATCAGCTAAATGTTCACCAACGGCATAGGCAGTTCCATTAACCGGAGTTCCAATATCGTCAGTGGTTTTATAGGCCAGCATAACATTATCACTGGCAACATTTTTAGCCCAGGTGAAGCTGATAGAAGTCGTTGTTCTACCGGAAAGAGTTGGAACTGGATCATCTGGCCCAGATATTCCTAAAGTGGTCCCGTTGACCGGGACACCTGCAGAATAGTTAAAAGCCTTATCAACAGTATAAACCCGATAATAGTATGTTGTCTCACTCGACAGGTTTTCGTCAGTAAAAGAGGTGGCCGTGCCTATATAAACTACTTCCTCTCCAGCTGCAATGGTATTTCCAATTGCATAAATTCCGTTTACGTTCGGAGCGGTAGTCGGATCGGCTGAGCCTCTGACAACTAAATAACCGCCGCCGTCAACGCCAGTAGCCGGTGCAGTCCAACTAATATTTAAGGATGTCGTAGTTTCTCCAGAAACAACTGGACTTATCGGTTCATCTGGAGCAATTTCGTCTAAGGCACCTTCGTACATCACGAAATCGTCTATATCAAGAGCTACTCCCATTGTTGGAGTGTTTGCACGAATCATTCCAATTCCATACTTACCAGCCCCCCCTGCTGTTGGTACAGTAACTTGAGCAGAGTATTTTGCCCACACTCCATTAGTACCTGGTAACGAAATAAATGGAGTAGAGGCTGGGTAATATTTTGGTGAACCAGTTCCATCCGGACTTACACCAATTTGCATACATTCAGCAGTAGCAGTTGTACCAGATGTTCTATAATAGTACTGAACGGTGTACTCAACATTTGTAATTGCACCTTCACCTGCCGTAGGTGATTGCCAACGTTTACCTGTAGATGTAGTCCATGCATTCATATATCGTGGACCAGACCTACCTCCAATTGTATAAATCGTTCCTAAATTTGAACTACTTGTAGTCCAATCAGTTCTTTGTACACCAGTAGCAATACTCGTTCCTACTAACACCCCTTCAGTTTGTCCTTCAAATCCACCGTCCATAGTCGGGAAAGAACCGATTACTTGCTGTCCGTTGACTGCCACACTCAGTCCGAACAGGATAATCAGACTAATTGTCAATAACTTAAATTTTTTCATAACCATCTCCCTTCGTTTAAGGTTGAAAGATTAAATAGTCTGGCCTATAATAAGCCAGCCTATTTATAAAATATGATTTTCTCTCTGGTGCAGTTGGAATTAGTTTTATTCTACACTCTCCATTCACATCCTAACTTTATGAAATAAGAAATTAAAAGTCAAGAGTTGTATGACAAATATTCTGTCGTCGCTGTCTCGTCTATAATTCTTGGAAAAAGTTGATAAATTTCATTTCGTCACGGTATTAAATTCAATGAAATCTAGAGTTCATATTTTATTCAAAACATTGACCTTAGATTTCCTGTTCGCCTGGCGATTTTAAATAAACTGTGCGCACCGGGTAAGGTACTTCGATATTTTCCTCCTTAAAGCGCTGGTGAATGCGCTTAATCAATTCATGGCGAATAGGAAACTGAGCCTCGTAATTTCGCACCTTGACAATCAAGTTGAGGCTGATATTACTTTCGCCAAAGATACTAAAACGCACCAGGGGCTCGCTATCTTTTACACCGCCTTCAATTTCGTTTAGAACTTCTCTGGCAATCTGGATTAGAACTTCTTCAACTTTATTCAAATCATTGTTATAGCCGATCAATACTGGTACGATCAAAGACATTTTTTTGTCTGGACGGCTGTAATTAGTAATTATTACTTTAGAAAGTTCCGAATTAGGAATGACATTCTCGTTGTTCGTCATCGTTCTGATAATCGTATTGCGCCAGTTAACGTCTTTCACATATCCCTCTACGCCGCCCGATAGCATTATATAATCATCCGGTCGAACCAACCTCGTACCGATGATAAAAATACCGGCAAAAAGATTAGAAAGTGTATCTTGGAGTGCCAGAGCCACCGCCAAACCGCCAACTCCCAAAGCTGTCAATAATGGCGTGATTGAAATACCTAGCGTTTGCAGAATGATCAAAAATCCGATTACGTAAACTACAATCTTTGTCAGATTAATAAAGAGAGTCAACGAAGGCATTTTTCTATGGCGACCTAAATTCTCGATAAAACCAACCGCAATCCGTGCCAGCAAAACCGTAAACGTCAAAATAATCAACACTATTAGTAATTTGCGCAGGCTACTTAGAACTTCTTGCTCGATCCCAAAATAACTTAAAGCAATGTACAAACCCACCAATCCCATCAGGATTATCAAAATACCACGCATCGAATGACCAATAACCTTAAATACCGGATGCCTTGTTTTGCGAATGTTTTTTCTCCATCGGCTAAACACTAACCTATCCAGCAGTAATCCTATTAAGGCACTGATTACTACAATTGTTAGTGGCAGAATGTAAGTTTCAAACGGCTTAGACATCTTCTATCCTTTTAATTTTTTTGATAAATATGTTTGATTTAAATCTCTGCACTCTCTTACACCATTCCCAATTACATCTAATAATAACGATTCCGCATCTTTATTTCAAGAATAATATCCTAAAAGCCGCTTGCTTTTCTTTAACCCTGCTTTTAAATAAATTGATTGGATTTAAAGACCAACTGATTGTTTAAAATATACTTAACAGGACTTTCCTCAGATCTACAATACCTTAACCGCTACGCGGTATGAGAAAAAAGGTAAAAATCTTGTCCCTCCGAGCGGGACTGCTTCGGAGTTAATCCAATCTAAAAACTCTATCTTACTACCATAAAATCCAGATTAGACTGAAGACCTTAAAGTATTGTAGAGATTATTTAATTTAAAAATCACCTACTCTGTATAAGAAAAACTTACTAAAAAATTGGGGGAAGTTTTGATATTTAAATCAAACTATTGACTTTCATTTATCGAATCCCAAAATATTATTTGCATATATGTAAAGGAGGTTGTATATTTATTCGCTTTTTAAGTATATTTATACGTTTTAAGATGAATACTAAAAGAGACCGACACAGAGCTATCCGGAAAATTATTGCCTCCGGACAAATTTCTAACCAGAACGAATTAAAAGACGTTCTCGAAAAACAGGGTTTTGCCACAACCCAGGCAACTCTTTCGCGCGACTTAATGGCTTTGAAGATTATTAAAGTCCCCGATGCCGAGAAAGGGTATATTTATGCGCTTTCCGAAAACTTTCAAAGTTCAAAGCCGTCGGTCGAAGGCAGCTCTCCTCTGCAAACCTGCCGTTCGATCTCCTTTTCCGGTAATCTCGCTGTGCTTAAATGTCTGCCCTCTTTCGCTCCGAGTGTCGCTCTGCTTCTTGATGCCTATGAAATGGATGAAATAATCGGCACAATTGCCGGTGATGATACCGTTTTAATTATCCTAAAAGAAGGATTGTCTCACGAGCGCTTTCGATCGGCGCTCGTGGAACGTTGCCCGGAATTACGTAATCGAATTTAGGCCGGGATTTTCATAAAGTTAACCTTAACTAATATATCTATCCGGTAGAATTAACTATTATAAAAGGAATTAATCAATGCCCAAAAAAGTAATATTAGCCTATAGTGGAGGTCTGGATACCTCGGTAATCCTCAGGTGGCTCGTCAATAAAGGCTATGAGGTAATTTGCTATGTCGCCAATGTCGGCCAGCGGGAAGATTTTGCCGCCGTCGAGCAAAAAGCCCTCAAAACTGGCGCTTCGAAAGTCTATATCGAAGACCTGCGCCGCGAATTTGTGAACGACTATATTTTCGCAGCTTTGCGCGGTAATGCCATCTACGAAGGACGTTATTTGTTAGGCACGTCTCTGGCACGTCCTTTAATTGCTCAGAGGCAAGTCGAGATCGCCCAGATAGAAAAAACCCATTACTACGCTCACGGCGCAACCGGCAAAGGCAATGACCAGGTTCGCTTTGAATTTGCTTATTATGCCCTTGATACCGATGCAATTGTGATTTCGCCCTGGAAAGACCCGGGGTTTCTCGCCGAATTCAAAGGCCGCAGTGACTTGATTAGATATGCGGAAAAGTGGAACATTCCCGTCAAGGCTTCTTTAGCCAAATCTTACAGCGAAGACGAAAATCTGATGCACATTAGCCACGAAGCCGGTGTTCTTGAAGACCCGGCTTTCCGACCGCCGGAAAATGTCTTCAGCCGAACCGTCTCGCCGCAAGTTGCGCCGGATAAAGAGACGATTTTGGAAATAGAATTCAAAGACGGTTATCCGATTAAAGTTACAAATCTCAGCGATGGTATCGTCAAAGAAGATTCTTTAGAACTTTTTTGTTATCTTAATGAAATTGGCAGTCAGAATGGCGTCGGACGAGTTGATATGGTCGAGAACCGCTTCGTCGGCATCAAATCGCGCGGCGTCTATGAAACTCCCGGCGCTACGATTCTGTGGGCGGCGCACCGCGACCTGGAAGGTATTGCTATGGATAAGGAAGTGATGCATCTGCGGGATATGCTTTCGCCAAAATTCGCCGAATTAATCTACAACGGCTTCTGGTTTTCGCCTGAAATGGATTTTTTAATGAGTGCTTTCGAGAAAAGTCAGGAAAAGATTGACGGCTCGGTCACGGTCGCCATCTACAAAGGCAATGTCATTCCCATCGGACGTCGTTCGCCAATTTCGTTATACAATCAGGCTTTATCGAGTATGGACATCGAAGGCGGTTTCAATGCTAATGACAGTCTGGGCTTTATTCGCGTCAATGCTCTCCGTTTGAAAGCTCATAAAATCGTCCTCAAAAAGAAAAAACCCTACAACTGGCGCATCAAGGATTAGCCTATGAAACTTTGGCAAAAAAAATATGATCTCAACGCCGCTGTCGAAAAATTCACCGTCGGCAACGACTATCTACTCGATCAGGAACTTGTACCGTTCGACTGCCAGGCTTCCAGAGCTCACGCTCGCATGCTGAACAAAATCGGCATTCTTTCGGACTCTGAAACAGCAGATTTACTCACCGGAATTGATCAAATCCTCGATTTACATGCCAAAGGTCAATTTGTTATTCGCCCCGAAGATGAAGATTGCCACACAGCTATCGAAAATTTCCTGACCCAGAAAATCGGCGTTGCCGGTGAAAAAATCCATACCGGTCGCAGTCGCAATGATCAGGTCTTAACGGCTTTGCGTCTTTACTGCAAAACTAAATTAAATGAGATTTCATCCGCCGTTCAAACTACGATCTCAACTATCGCCGCATTTATCCAAAAATACGGCGAGATTGCGATTCCCGGTTTTACGCACACGCGCAAAGCTATGCCATCCAGCGTCGCAATGTGGGCTGGCGCTCTGCGAGATGCCCTCACGGATGACCTTGATTTGCTAGCCTGTGCTACGAAATTGATTGATCAAAATCCACTTGGCACCGGCGCTGGCTATGGCGTTCCGCTGGCTCTCGATCGCCAGATGACGACCACAGAGTTACATTTCGCTCGCATTCAAGAAAATCCGATTTACGCTCAAAATAGTCGCGGCAAATTCGAAGGTTTTGCTCTCAGCGTAATGTCACAAATTATGTATGATTTAAACAAAGTTGCCTCCGATCTCATTGTATTTACAATGCCGGAGTTTAATTATTTCACCCTTCCGGAGGAATTTCTCACCGGCTCATCCATTATGCCGCACAAGAAAAATCCGGACGTGCTGGAATTATTGCGCGCCAAATATTATGAGGTTTTCGCCTATGAAATGCAGGTTCGCAATACCCCGGTAAACTTAATTTCCGGCTATCATCGCGACCTGCAATTGACCAAAGAAGCCATTATCCGAGCCTTTAAAACAACCCTGGCATCGGTTCAAATTACCACGGTTTTATTTGAAAATTTAGCGGTCAACCGTAAAAACTGTCGGCAAGCTATGACTTCTGAATTATTTGCTACCGAGAAAGTCTATCAATTAGTAAAAAACGGCGTGCCTTTCCGCGAAGCTTATCGTCAAATCAGTCAGGAATATGAGGGAAAAAATGAAAAAAAATGCTAAAATTCGTGTATCTGTAGTCGGCGCTACTGGCTACGCCGGTTTCGAACTAGTAAAAATTCTGCTACACCATCCGTACGTAACGATCAGCCGTCTGGCAGTAATCGCTGAAGAAGTCGGTTTGTGTCTTTCGGACATTTTTCCGGCACTAAAAGGACTATGCGATTTAACCTGTACTGCGATTGACGTTCCGGAAATCAAACGCGAAAGCGATGTAATTTTCTTTTGTTTGCCGCATACGGTTAGTATGACCTACGTCCCGGATTTTATGGGAAGTGAAAAATTATTGATTGATCTTAGTGCCGACTATCGCCTTAACTCGGCGGAACTTTACCAAAATACTTATGGCGTTGCCCACGCTGACCGTAAGCATTTGCCGGACTTTGTCTATGGTCTGCCGGAATTTAACCGCGCTAAGATCAAGACAGCTAAAACCATCGCCAATCCCGGCTGTTTTCCCACTGGAATAGAACTGGCTTTGAAGCCGGTTTTACAAGCCGGATTAATCGAAACCACGGCAATTTTCGTTGATAGCAAAACCGGAGTTTCCGGCGCTGGACGTGCTCCCAAACCGGCTTATCACTTCCCCGAATGTAACGAGAACCTGACCGCCTATAAAGTCGCCTCGCATCAACATGAGCCGGAAATCGAACAGGAATTGAGCAAAATGGCCGATTCGGCAGTTGATATAATCTTCGTGCCTCATCTTGTACCTTTGACACGCGGTATTTTTAGCACGATTTACGCCAAATTGCGGCGGCCAATTCCTCAAACCGAATTATTGACTTTATATCAAAAGGACTATCGAGAGGAACCCTTCGTGCGCATTTTGCCGAATAACCAGATTCCGCAATTAAAAAACGTCGCCAATAGCAATTTTTGCGATATTGGCTTGAAAGTTATCGGCGACCACTTGATTCTGCTAAGCGCAATTGACAATTTAATTAAAGGCGCTTCCGGGCAGGCAGTCCAGAATTTGAACATCATGCTCGGTTATCCTGAAACAACCGGATTATTATAAGGATGGAATAATATGAATTTTTACGACAATTCTAAAATCACCGACCCAAAAGGTTTTACCGGTGCGGCAATGCATGCCGGCTTCAAGCGCAAACGCCAAGACCTGTGCATCATCAAAAGCGACGTGCCGGCTAAATGTTCAGCTAAATTCACCACCAATGCCGTCAAAGCCGCGCCGCTTATCGTCGCTATGGAAAATTTACGCAAATCCGGTAATCGCCTGCAGGCTTTGATCATCAATTCCGGTAATGCCAATGCTGGTACCGGTCAGCAGGGTTTGAACGATGTACACGAAACTCTGAGTTTGCTGGCCGCCCAGCTTAATATTCCGGAGGAATTGATTCTGGCTTCCAGCACTGGCGTAATTGGCCATCGCCTGGATATGGAAAAAATGCTGAATGGTATTGCCCACCTCGTACCGCGCCTTAGTGTGGAAGGCGGTACCGCCTGCGCCGAAGCGATATTGACAACCGATACCGTCGAAAAATCTTTCGGCTTAAAATTCAAAGTCAATGGCGCAGAAATCAAGCTCTGCGGCATCACCAAAGGTTCCGGTATGATTCAGCCTAATATGGCAACGACTCTGGCTTTCGTCACTACTGACGCCGACATTGACCATGATTTTCTGGAAAAGACTTTCGCCACAGCGGTCGCAAAAACTTACAATATGATCACTGTTGACGGTCATACCAGCACCAACGATACCGCCTTGATTATGGCAAACGGTTTAGCAGGTAATCAGACAATTACCGCCGGTTCGCCGGCCGCTGAAATTTTTGAAAATGCTCTCCTGATACTAATGACCGAAATGGCCAAGTCCATTGTCCGAGACGGCGAAGGCGCCACCAAGTTCGTGACGGTGACGGTCAATGGCGCCGCTAGTTTCGACGACGCTAAAAAAATGGCCTTCGGCATCGCCAATTCCATGCTGGTCAAAGCCGCTCTCTTCGGATGTGACCCAAATTGGGGTCGAATTCTCTCCGCGGCGGGAATGGTATTTGCCCATTTTGATCCGGCCGTTGCTGATTTGCGCATCAATGGAGTTTACCTCTATCGGCAGGGTGAACCGCTTGGTTTGAACAAAACTGAAATTCAATGTATGATGACGCCGGTCGAGCTGGATATTGTACTCGATTGTAACCTCGGAAAAGCCGGCGCTGTAGTTTACACTACCGACCTTTCCTACGACTATATCAAAATTAACGCTCAATATCATACTTAGAGGATTCTATGCAAAAAATCATTGACAAAGCCGCTGTTTTGATAGAAGCACTGCCTTTCATCAAGGCATTTCACGGCAAAAAAATCGTTATCAAATTCGGCGGCAGTATTATGGATAGTGAAAACGCGATGAAATCCGTTTTGCAGGACATTGTCTTTATGAAATATGTCGGCTGGTTGCCGGTAATTATTCATGGCGGTGGCAAAGCCATTAGCGAAGCAATGAATAATCGTGGAGTCAAGCCACAATTCGTTAATGGACTGCGCGTCACTGACCGTAAAACTATGGAAATCGTCGAAAATGTTCTCGCCCATAAAATCAATGCTCAAATTGTCAACCTACTAAATATGATGGACGGCGAGGCAGTTGGTATTTCCGGTCTCGATAATGGATTAATTCGCGTTGATAAAATGTTCACCGAAAATAACGGGCAATCGGTAGACCTGGGTTTCGTTGGTCAGGTGCGCTACATTAACGCTAATTTTCTTAATCGTATTGTAGAAACTGGAAAAATTCCCGTGATTGCGCCAATAGGTTTAGGCGATGATGGCCAGAGCTATAATGTCAATGCCGACCTCGTAGCGGGTGAAATCGCGGCTTCGATTGGAGCTCGCAAGTTAGTTTATTTAACTGATACCCCCGGCATTTTACGTATACCCGGCGATGAGAAAAGTGTCATTAGTACCATTAATCGCAAAGAGGCTGAAAAACTGATTGCCGAGGGCATCATCGAGGGCGGTATGATCCCTAAAGTCAACTCCTGCCTCGACGCTTTGCGGTTCGGCGTCAACAAAGGTCACATTATAGATGGGCGCATCAAGCACTCGCTCTTACTTGAAATTTTCACTAAAGAAGGAATAGGAACGGAGATATTAAAAGATGGATCGGAAAGAATTCGATAATTACGTTTTACCGACTTACAAGCGTTTCCCAATTACATTGGTAAAAGGACGCGGTATGCAGGTCTGGGATGATGAAGGTAACGAGTACCTCGACTTTTTCCCCGGCTGGGGTAGCGGCAATATCGGCCATTGCCATCCAAAAGTCGTCGCGGCTCTGCACGAACAATTGGACAAAATTATGCACGTGCCAAATGTGTATTATAACGAGAAAGCCGGCGAACTGGCTAAACTAATCATTAAAGACAGTTTCGATGGACAGGTTTTCTTCGGCAATAGCGGCGCCGAAGCCAATGAAGGAGCGCTGAAGTTAGTGCGCAAACGCAACCCCAATAAGAAAACGATCATTACGCTGAATAATTCCTTTCATGGACGCACGCTGGCTACGGTTACCGCAACCGGCCAGAGCGAATACCAGAAAGGCTTTGATCCCCTGCTTGGTGGTTTTGTCTATTGCGATATCAATGATTGCGCCATGCTCGCAAGTTTAATGAACGAAAACGTGGCGGCTATTATGCTTGAAGTCGTTCAAGGCGAAGGTGGTATTACCGCAGTTACTCGAGAATTCATCCAGACGGCTCGTGAACTTTGCAACCAGTTTGACGCTATGCTAATCATTGATGAAGTTCAGACCGGTATCGGGCGCACCGGTAAAATGTTTGCTTACCAACATTTCGATGTCCAACCGGATGTTATGACTCTCGCCAAATCACTCGGCGGCGGCATGCCGATTGGTGCTTTTGCCGTGGCACGCAAATATTGCAATATTTTACAACCTGGTAGTCACGGTTCAACTTTCGGCGGCAGCCCGCTGGCTTGCGCCGCCGGAATCGCGGTTTTTCAAGCTATTCACGAGGAAAACCTGCTTGAGAATGCCGTTGAAATGGGCGCTTATTTCCGGCAAAAATTGGAAGAACTGAAGAGCCAATCGCCATTAATCCGCGAAATTCGTGGGCTCGGACTTATGCTGGGCGTTGAACTGACCAAGCCCGGGGCGGAAATCGTTGACAAGTGCCGCGCCCAAAATCTGCTGATTAATTGCACGCACCAGACTGTTTTGCGCCTGATGCCTGCTATAAACGTCACTAAGGAACAGATTGACAAAGCGGTTGCGATCATTGGAAAAGCGCTGCTGGAATCGTAAGCAAACCTTCAGAAAGTCGAGTCGCTAACCTCAACCTTTTTATATACCTATCTGAGACTTTCTGAAGGATTTAAATAGATCACCAGTCAATCCAAAACCTTTTTATCTCCTTCTGGGTAAGTTTTTCCTCTTTGTAAGAATTAATAAATTCTCTGTACTGCTCATTTGTTTGGAAATATGTACCAAAAAATTCGGAGTCGAACAATATTCCTTTTCTCAACCCCAGCCACTCCTTGCAATTTGAATATTCCCAATCTTCAGGATTTGTACAAAGTCCAGCCAGCACCGGATTAATATGAATATAACGCACCAACTGTAATAAATATTCCTCCTTGTCAATTACAATGGATTTGTATTTTGATTCAAACAGTGTGCCTTTACGGTGCATATCAATATTAACAGCCTGGACATAGCCGTTGAAAACTCTCTGCATAAACCGGGAGAGCGCAACCGAACCTTCCGTAAGTTGGTAAGATAAATTACCGTTTTGCGTAAATCTCATATTTAAACCTTCGGAAGGTTCGGCCACAGGCACTCCCACCATTAAGTGATAATGATTGGGCATCAAACAATAGGCAATTATCCTAAGGGAAAATCTCTGATAATTTTCCTTAATTTTTCTCAGTAAGAGACGATAATGGTCGTCTTTGAAAAATATCAATTCCCGATTACAACCGCGATTATAAAGGTGATAATACTTATAATCTTTTTCCAATACGTTTCTTCTTCGAATTTACTGATTACTAATTCTTCTTAAATTATTTAAAGTTATCCTTATTAACAAAAGTAATATCATCCTTCAGAAGGTCATTCCGAAAGATCGTGCCTAACATACAATTTCTCAATTAAAAAACGATAGAGGTTATAATAAAATTTTAAGTTACAATACTATTGTTTTTCTATAGTAATTAGAAAAACATCATTTTCGCGAATTCCAAGTTCTGTAGAGTAGGATTTTCCCTTTTTAATTTTAATATATTCACTGGAGATTGGGCGACCGTTGTTGTCTTCTTTAATTTTTCGTACCTGGTCTTTGTTCAGCTGATTAGGTCTGCCCATATCATAATAGGTTGTATAGGGATCATTCACCCGATAGCCCACCTGGTTGACTTTTACGATATACTTTCCCTCAGGAATGTTTGAAATAGTGATTTTCACCTTGCCTTTTGATTTTGCCGGCAAATCACGAATGTAATAATCCTGATTATCAACCGAATCTTTAGGTAGAGTATAGGTAAAATCCCATAGCAAAATTTGAACATTTCCATTAGCATCAATGGTTGCCCAGGAGCAGGAGTCGCTGTTACTCAATTCTGTTGTTCCGAGTTGATTCATAAACTTATAAGCGTAAAAAGCGGGTTTTGCAATACCCTGATAATTAATTAATCCGAAACCACCGTGAAAGGGTGTCAAACGTGGACCAGCTTCTTCAAAAATATCGGTAAATACCCAATAGGACATTGAATTGGCAGCATCACCAACTTTTTTAATTTTGTCGAGAATATAGGCAGCCTGATGGTAACTGTCATGAATCGGATCAGCCGGTGTGTAAGAAGAATTCCATTCGGTATAATGAAGTTCCAGATTTGGCCTAGAAGAACCGGCGATTTCTTTACGAGAATTCAATACATCTCTGCTCAGACTCATTGGATCAGAGGCAAGGATAGTACCGGAATTGCCAAATTCATCAAGATAACCCTGGTCCACACCATAGGCGTGGGTACTGATAAAATCCAGAGGAACGTTATTCTTTTGACAGAACTCGATCATTTCCACTTCCCAGGCGGCTCCGGCAGTAGCAGGTCCACCGACTTTATATTCATTATTCACACTCTCGATAGCAATGGCAGAATGTTTATACAATTTAAAATAATCTTCCTGAGTTCCAGTCCAGAAACCCGGTGAAAGATTTGGCTCGTTCCATACCTCAAAATACCAGGTTTTTACTTCATCCTCACCATAACGTTCTGTAAAATGAATTGCCAAATTGCGAATCAGTTCCTCCCATTTTTTATAATCCTTAGGCGGCGTAACATTTCCTTTCCACCAGAAAATTGTCTCTGTGCCACTTGCCAGAGCGTTTGGCATAAATCCCAATTCCACAAAAGGTTTCATTCCGATTTCAAGAATATAATCGTATAAGACATCAACGTATTGAAAATTATACTGCGGATTTCCGTTTCGGTCCTCTTGGTAAACTCCCATATCATCAGTCAATAATCCATGCATACGAATATACTTGAAATCACATTCCTTCTTGACATAAGCCAATTGTTTCTGCCAATCGGCGCGTAAGCCTTCATTAGCGCGGCCGGCACCAATACATTCCTTAAACATAGTATTTAATGGGCCTTCGATCTGATTGAAATTTAGATTGATTTCTCGATCAGTTGATTGTGCCAATAAGATGGTGGTAAGCAAGCAGATGCTTAGCACAAATTTTTTGAGATTTATTTTCAAATATTTGTCATTCATAGCAAGATTCCTTTCTATTGTGCTTATTTTAATGAGTAATATTTCCAATCTTTTTTACTTCATTAGTCCTTTGTATCAAAATTACTTATTTATAGGTTCATATTTGAAGTTTTTAAATGCGACTTCTCCATCGCCAATTGAACATAAACCAATACGCAAACTGAGAAATCCGCTCAGCGCATTGTGATTAAATCCTGAAACTTCAGCCGAGGTCTCAATTTTATTCCAGTCTTTGCCGTCTTTACTATAATACATATCAACCGTATTCTCTATGTTTTTCAGTTTTAGAAAAACATGGCGAGCGATTACATTTTTTTCGGTTGGAAATTGCCAGCCTCGCAGATCGGCAAGGATATTTTTATCATCGGCCAGAATTCCCGAATGATAGTTATCATTATAAAAAAGCACCAAACCGCCGATTGCGTCACCTTTAATCGTGAGTTCTACTTCGGCAGTATAAGAATGATCAGACGGAATACATAATAATGGGGAAGAGCCTTCTACTGATTGGCTTTTACCCTTAATTATCAAACAATTATTGGCAAAATAAAATCTGCTGGTATCATATTCCTGAAAAAATTTCCAATGGTGCTTTAATTCCGGACCGCTAAAGTCATCATTCAAGGTGTAGGTTGAGTGCACGACTTTTTCGTAAGGTTTTTTAATCGGCTTATCGGTTTTAATATTAGGTGTTCTAAACCAACCGTCATTGGTCCACTCGACCGGTTCTAATAGGATTTGCCGGCCCATATTTAGGTAATCTTTTTCATAGCTGTGGAAAATTATCCACCAATCTCCTTCGGTGTCTTCAAACAAAGTACCATGACCCTTTGACCACCAACGTTCTTCCTTGCTACTGGCTCTTATAATTGGATTAAAGGGGGAATTTTCCCAGGGACCGAATGGCGATTTTGACCTGGCCGAAATAATCATATGACCGGTTGCTGGACCAGCCGTGCCGCCTTCGGCAACAGTTAGATAATAATAGTCTCCTCGTTTGGTAACCTTGGGACCTTCCAGAGCAAAAAGTTCAATTGTCCAGTCGCGCGGGATCGGCCAGCCATCATAAGCATGCGTAAAATCACCAACTACAGAAAGTCCATCATCCGATAACGGAATATAGTCGCCACTACTAAAATATAAATAGCGTTTGCCATTTTCATCAACGAAGTGACCTGGGTCTATATGGCTAACTTTTAAATTGATTGGGACACTCCAAGGTCCTTTGATCGAATCAGCATATACTACATAGTTCGTCTGTTTATCAGGCACTGGGAAATAGATGTAATACTTACCTCTATATTTTACTAGGTCCGGCGCCCAAACCGAACCAACGCATTGATACAAGGCATTCGTTACTGGTGACCAATTGATTAAATCTTTCGAGTGCCAGATTAATAAACCTGGATAATAGTCAAAGGATGAATTTACGAGATAGTAATCGTCGCCGTCTTTAAGGATACTTGGATCGGGATAATCACCGGAAAAGATCGGGTTCAGATAATAACCTTTTTTTACATCAATGCTACTTTTTTGGTATTGGGCATTTGCATTGTTGGCTAATTGGAGAAATAATTGAACAATGGAAAGAATAATAATTACTTTGAATCGGTTTTTCATCACTAGCATTTTCTGCTTACTATTTGAGTAAAAGAAGTTTTTGGGTGCTAATTCCGATTGGGGTTTCAAGCCTGTATAGATATACTCCACTCGACAGATCAGTGGCATCAAATGTTACCGAATGATTGCCTTGGCTCTGTCTTTCATTGACCAGAGTTCTCAGTTCCTTTCCCTTAATATCAAACACTTTTAAGACAGCGAAAGTGCTTGTTGGTAGTTGGTAGCTGATTTGCGTTGATAGATTGAAGGGATTGGGATAGTTCTGATCGAGGCGAAATTTGTCGGGCGAATCTAACATAGAGTCGTCAAATATATCGGTACTGTTTCCTAATTCTACGCCTTCCATAATGGCATCCAAAAGTCCCCGATCAACTGTTGCTCCCGTTTGGCGATCAAAAATTCCCATCGCATTCGTCCAATATGGTCCAGTATCCCAATTAAATGGAATGATACCCCTACTGACGGCAGATTTAACGAAATATTTGTAATAATATTCACGGGAGGCGATATGAAGAGCCTGATCTGAATTCGCCGGAAGAGTTCGTTTGATGACACCATATTCACCGATTATCACCGGAAACCCCTGATCAACGAACTTGGTTTTCATTAATTCCAAGGATTCATTTAAATAAGTTTCCTCACCCCAGGTGGCATTCCGGCTGGTCTCTTTAGCGGAATGATAACCGCTTCCCCAATAGTAAAACATTTTACCCCAGCTGGCATCTTCAGTCATTAGACAAAATTGATAGGGACTGTAGTAATGAACTTCCACCATTAGACGATCAGCAATTCGGTCTGTGGGCATAGTATTCATTAATTTATTAGTTTTTTCGATATCCGTTGATGGACCCTGAATAATCAATGTACGGGAGCTATTATTGCCTCCTGTCGCGCGCACAGCATCAATAAATGTCTGGTGATAGGATAATAAAATCGCCATTCCGGCGGCATTATCGACATTGGGTTCATTGGCTCCGGCAAATAATAAATGTTCATCATAATTTTTGAAATAATTAGCGATTTGGGTCCAATAGGCATTCTGCCTTTCATTTACTTTGTTCTGATTGGCAGAGTTTACCCGGTTTTCCAGCCAACCATGGTCCCAATGGATATTGATAATTACATACAGACTATCGTTAATGCAGTAGTCCACAACTTCTTTTACACGAGCGATCCAGTCAGCATTAATTTCACAGGTATTTGTATCCGAGTGATCGAACCAGGCTACCGGAAGTCGGATTGAATTAAAGCCGGCAGCCTTTACAGAATCAATAAGTCGTTGAGTGGTTTTAGGATTGCCCCATGCGGTTTCACCACCAATGGCTTCCAGAGTATTACCAAGATTCCAGCCGACTTTCATTCGGCTGGCTATCTGCTGGGCTGTTGGCAGTTGGGCAAAAAGCGACGGGTTAAAGAACAATCCGCAAAGAAAAATAGCCAAATAGGTTTTTTTTAAAATAGATTTAACTGGCTTTGTACTATAAGGATTTGTTTTCATCTCACATTTTCCTTATGTATTTATTGTCTTTTAATGCCATACTTGTAACAACATATATAATTCGGGATAAAAATACATCTCAAAATGTGGTAAAATTGTTGCATATTCAAAGTTAAAGCCGAAAATGATGTACCTTAAGCAAAATACTAAATATTTTGTAAAATTTCTGAGACCTTCCGATATCAACCTTCAGAAGGTCATTCCAAAAAACTGTGCTTAACACATAATTTCCAATTATGACCTTCTGAAGGTTCATAGTCTTTTCTAGTTCCTAAAAAAATCGTATTTTCTCAAGTTATAATTGAACAATTGACAACCAGATAGAAAGACGCTATATGAAAGTCTTAAAATTCGGTGGCAGTTCAGTCGGCAAGCCGGAAAATCTGCAAACCATTTTTAATATCATCGCTAAGGAAATCCAGAGCGGAAACGCCGTCATTACAGTTTTTTCAGCTTTCAATAATGTCACTGATCAATTGAAAGAAATCAGCCAATTAGCGGCCCAAAAAGATAAAACCTACCAAATTATTCTCGATGACCTTTCCCGGAAACATTTTTACTTTATCGAAAAATTAATACCATCAGACAGGCAGAAGACCCTCAACGCCGAAATCGAAAACATCCTCACGGAATTAAAAGAAATTGTCCACGGCGTTTTCTTATTAAAAGAATTATCCGGGCAATCTCTCGACCTGATCCTGAGTTTCGGGGAACGCCTGGCTTGCACAATTATCGCCGCATACGGCCAATCCATAGGTTATCCAACAAAATACGTTGACGCCCGGCAATTTCTGGTAACAGACAATCATTTCGGAGCGGCGCATATCCTTCCGAATATTACCAATCCAAAAATCCAGGCCTTTTTTAAAAATTTCACTGGAATTCCAGTCGTCACCGGCTTTATCGCGGCTACGGAAGATGGCATTACTACAACTTTAGGCCGCGGCGGTTCGGACTTGACTGCATCTTTAATCGGTGCCGCTCTCGACGCTGAGGAAATTCAAATCTGGAAAGACGTCAACGGTTTTATGTCGGCTGATCCTAACAAAGTCAAAGAAGCTTTTTCATTAGCCGAACTCAGCTACGAAGAAGCCTTGGAACTCAGTCATTTCGGCGCCAAAGTGCTCTTTCCGCCAACTATTCAGCCGGTGATTGATAAGAATATTCCTATTCGTATCCTGAACACTTTTAATCCGGATTTCCCCGGCACAGTTATTCGCAAAAATCCTTCCGCTAACGGTGGCTTTGTCAAAGGTGTCACTTCAATCCGCGACATTTCACTGCTGACGGTTCAAGGTAGCGGTATGGTCGGCGTCAGTGGCATTTCCTCTCGTCTTTTCGGTGCTCTCGCTAAAGTCAATGTCAACGTGATTTTAATTTCCCAGGCTTCATCCGAGCACTCAATCTGTGTCGCCATTTTACGCGATTCTGTCAATATTGCCAAAAAAGTCATCGAAGAAGAGTTCGCCCTTGAAATTAAACTCCGCCTAGTTGATCCGGTCGTAGTGGAAAATGATCTGGTCATCATCGCTGTTGTGGGCGAACGAATGCGCCGCACCACCGGCCTGGCGGGACGTCTTTTCAGCGCGCTAGGAGAAAAATCCATTAACGTCATTGCCATCGCTCAAGGTTCCTCGGAATTGAATATCTCCATCGTAATTGACCAAAAAGATGAAAAACCGGCGCTTAATGCCATTCATAACGCTTTTTTTGCCAAAAAAATTAAATTGAATTTGTTTCTCTTCGGGGTAGGTTTAATCGGTTCAACTTTAATTGAACAAATTAAAGCCAATTATATCAATTTACTGGAAAATTATAGTCTGGATATTAAAGTCGTCGGCCTTGCCAATAGCCGGAAAATGCTGATCGAGCCGGACGGAATCGATCTAAACAACTGGCGCGATTCTCTCAATAAGTGTCAGGTCAAAAATGATATGCAGGTTTTATTGGCTGAAATAAAGAAACTGAACCTCGACAACAATGTCTTCGTAGATTGCACCGCCAGCGCCGATATTGTGAATTATTATGAAAAAATTTTAGCCGGCCGCACCTCCATTGTGACGGCGAATAAAATCGGCAACACTGGTCCATATGCTCAATATCGGAAATTCCACGAATTGGCGAAAAGCAAACACGTTCATTTTCTCTATGAAACCAATGCCGGGGCGGCTCTGCCAATTATCAGCACTCTGCGCGATATGATCAATTCCGGCGACCAAATTATCCGAATCGAAGCGATTCTTTCCGGCACAATTAGTTATATTCTCAATAATTTCAAACCGGGGAAGAAGTTCAGCGCCGTCGTGCGTGAAGCTAAAGCTCGGGGTTTTACCGAACCTGATCCACGCGACGATCTTAGTGGACTGGATTTCGCCCGCAAAGTTTTGCTGCTCGTCCGCGAAATCGGTATTCCCGCCGAACTTTCTGACATTCAAATCGAACCGCTTTTGCCGGAAAATTGCCTCGAAGCCCCGACAATAGAAGCGTTTTTTGCCGAACTCGAAAAATCCAATGACTATTTTGATCAATTGCTCTGGCAAGCGTCTGCGGAAGGTAAAGTTTTACGCTATATCGCAACCTACGAAAATGAAAAAACCGAACTGAAATTAGTTCAGGTTGAAGCAACTCATCCCTTCTACTTCCTGAGCGGTAGTGATAACATCGTCGCATTCACTACGAAACGCTACGCTGAAAATCCATTGGTTATCAAAGGCGCCGGGGCCGGGGCCGAAGTTACCGCCGCCGGCGTAATGGCTGACATTTTTAAAATTGCCAACGCTGTTATGAAAAGCAAGAGTTTCTGATGAAGTCTATCACTGTTTTCGCACCGGCTACTGTGGCTAATGTCGCTTGCGGTTTCGATATTTTTGGTTTTGCTGTTAATGAACCGGGCGATGTTGCCAAAGTCACTCTCCGCGCAAATCCCGGAGTCGAAATTACACGCATAACCGGCGACAATGGGAAATTGCCAAAAGCCGCCGAAAAAAACACTGCTGGATTCGCCGCCATCCGCTATCTCGAAGCTATTAAATCCCGGCAAGGTGTTGCCATCGAATTGCACAAAAAAATGCCGCTTAGTAGCGGATTGGGTTCTAGCGCCGCCAGTGCTGTGGCGGTACTCTTTGCCCTTAACACCCTTTTCGATAACCGGCTGACAAAATCCGAACTGCTCAGGATCGCTATGCAATCGGAGAAATTGGCTTGCGGCGCCGCCCATGCCGACAATGTCGCGCCGGCTATCTTTGGCGGTTTCGTTTTAATTCGCTCCTATGAACCGCCGGACATCATAGAGTTGCCGGTTCCGGAAAATCTCTACTGCACGATTATTCACCCTGAAATCGAAATCAATACGGCCGACGCCCGCAACATTCTTTCCCCGAACGTTCCTCTAAAAGTCGCCGTAAAACAATGGGCTAACACAGCCGGACTGGTCGCCGGGCTATACCGGAAAGACATAGCGTTGATTAGCCGATCAATGAATGATTATATTATCGAACCTCAGCGGGCAAAACTCATTCCTCATTTCTACGAGATGAAAAAGGTTGCTCTGGACAGCGGCGCTCTCGGATGTAGTATTTCCGGCTCCGGTCCATCGCTTTTTGCGCTTTCAAACTCGCCAGAAATTGCTCAAAAAATCGCCGGTTCTATGCAGGCTGTCTTAGCCAATTACGAAATCTGCAACCAAATCTATATCTCGACGATTAACACAGAAGGCCCAAAAATCATTGCACAGGAAGGATAAAAATTTGCTTTACTACAGTACTGCTGATCGTTCGCATAAAGTAGCTCTGAAAGAAGCCGTATTAAAGGGTATGCCACCGGATAGTGGGCTTTATCTGCCGGAATCACTGCCGATTATGCCGGACAAATTTTTCAAAGACTTGCCGGAAATGACTTTTCAATCGCTGTCTTATGAAATTGCTAAAGCTTTACTTGGCGATGATTTACCATCTGAGGTTCTTCAAGAGATCATTGCCGAGGCTCTAAATTTCGAAACGCCACTGGTAAACCTTTCGGAAAAGATTAAAATTCTCGAACTTTTTCACGGACCTACTCTCGCCTTCAAAGATGTCGGCGCCCGTTTTATGTCGCGCCTGATGGCTCATTTCATTCGCAATGATAATCGCAAACTCACAATACTAGTTGCCACCTCCGGCGATACCGGCAGTGCAGTTGCCAACGGTTTTTTCCAGGTACCGGGCATCGATGTCGTCGTGCTTTATCCAGCCGGAAAGATTAGTCTGATTCAGGAAAAACAAATTGGGACTCTCGGCGAGAATGTCAGCGCCTTAAAAGTAGAAGGCACTTTCGACGACTGCCAGCGTCTGGTCAAAACCGCCCTGGTTGACCCAGACATTCAGAAAACTCTGATGGTCAGTTCAGCTAACTCGATCAACATTGCCCGGCTGATTCCTCAAACTTTCTATTATTTCAATGCAATTCGCCAGGTCCCCAATTTTCATTCTAGAAAAATCGCCATTTGCGTGCCGAGCGGCAATTTCGGCAACTTGACTGCCGGACTAATTGCTAAAAAAATGGGCTTGCCGGTCGCACGCTTCATCGCCGCTACTAACATCAATCACGTCGTTCCGGATTACCTGGCGACCGGGAAATATGAACCACGCACCTCAATTCAGACTATTTCCAACGCTATGGACGTTGGCAATCCCAGCAATTTCGCCCGGATGCTGGAACTCTACGATCATTCCGTTGAGAAAATGCGGCGCGATCTGGCTGGAAGTTATTTTAATGACGATGAAACTCGCAGCGCGATTGCCGAAGTCTATCGAAATTTCGGTTATATTCTTGACCCTCATGGCGCCGTCGGCTATCTTGGCATTCAAAATTATCTCGCCAAACATCCAGAAATAGACACCGGTATTTTTCTGGAAACGGCTCACCCTGCGAAGTTTCGCGACATCGTCGAACCAGTCATCGGGGCTACAGTTCCCATTCCCGACCGCCTGAAAAAATTCCTGGATCGCAAAATTCTGTCTCGGGTGATTTCCAGTGAGTATGACGAGTTCAAGGAACTGTTGCTGAGTTAGTTCATTCCCAACCGGATTGCATTAACAGCGTTAATGCATTTCCGAACGAAGTGAGGAAAGCACCTATCTACAACCTCACAGTTTTGAGCGCTAATATTATTAGCGCATTCCATTTTTTCTCTTACCGGATTGGCATCAACAGCGTTGATGCATTTCCGAGCAAAGCGAGGAAAGTACCTATCAATTTTTTTGCGCACTAAAAATAACCACTTTAGAAATCATCCCAATACTTTACTTTGCTCAATGGATATTCAGACATTATTTTTGTACAATAATCCGCCTCGGAAATAAACCTTTTACGAAAACTACCGAATTCCCACAGAAAGGGACTCGTTACATAACCGTGCTTTACTGGATTATACCAGATATAATGAACAACTGTATAGAAATCATTAAGCGTATTAATACAGCTATCCCAGTAATTATACCAGATTCGGGCAGCACCTTCCTTAGCTAACCCGTTTTTCCTGATATAAATAGCTGAAAAACGGTGAATTGCCCTTATAATTTCGGGTAATATTTCCGGATGCTCGGTTGCTTTTACTAATAAATGATAATGATTATCAAGAATTACCCAATCAGTTACTTCCCAATCAGCCTCGCTAAAGGCTTTGAAAATAGAATCGCGTAAAAACGTCTTCACGTTGGTATCGGTAAGATGATGAAGTTTACCATAGGTTGATGCGGTTATAAAATAGATTCCGTTCTCCCGGAATAAATGAGGTGGATTATGTTCGTATGTTTTGTAGACCTCCATTCCAGAGTAAATATAATCCATTCTCAGCATTGTTTCAACTACGCAGATAATTTTTCTTTCAGCTATATGCGCTAATATTATTAGCGCATTCCATTTTTTCTCTTACCGGATTGCATCAACAACGTTGATGCATTTCCGAGCAAAGCGAGGAAAGTACCTATCGCCAGCCTGTCCGTTGTGAACACTAATATTATTAGCGCAATCCATTTTTTCTCTTACCGGATTGCATTAACAACGTTAATGCATTTCCGAACAAAGCGAGGAAAGTACCCATCTACAACCTTACAGTTTTGAGCGCTAATATTATTAGCGCACTCCATTTTTCCCCTACCGGATGGCATTAACAGCGTTGATGCATTTCTGAGCAAAGCGAAGAAAGTACCCTATCCATAGCCTCAAAGTTTCGAGCGCTAATATTATTAGCGCACTCCATTTCCCCCCTACCGGATGGCATCAACAACGTTAATGCATTTCCGAACGAAGTGAGGAAAGTACCTATCTACAACCTCAAAGTTTTGAGCGCTAATATTATTAGCGCACTCCATTACCGTTTTGAAATCATCCGGCAGTTATCATACAAAATCTGCCATTCGCCATCCAGGGCGCGATGCTGGACAAACGCCGTCTCGCCTTTCATCCAGAACACGATTTCCCGTTCATCGGTATAGCGCACACCCGAAGCAGATACAACCTGTGGCAATGTGTATTCTTCGCCATTCGGCAGAATCACTTTGACGAATTCCAGACTACTATCCGATAAGGAATAAAATCGCGTCACGATTTTCTCGCCGGTTTCGGATTGCCAGGTTATTACACCATTATCCACAATCGTCAGCTGACCTTGATTTGGCGAACAACCACTTATTAAAGAAATGGTAATAATTAACAATACCTTACTTTTAATGTTCATGCAGAAAAACTTAACCGATATTTAGATTCTCAATAATAGAATATAAAAAAAAAGCCGAAGGAATTTATCCTCCGGCTATTTTTCATAAATATTTGTAATCGCCTGTTAGAAATTATATCTCAGGCCGATTGCGCCACTAACCCCAAAACCAAAATCAGGCAGTAAACCTACTACTGGAACCAATTCAAAAAAGACGTCAAATTTCCGATCGGCAAAGAAATATTCAATTCCAACCGGAATCCGCGCCCCAAGATGGATATCATCGCCGAAACCAAGACCTGCACCCAATCCATAATAAAATGGAAGAACAGTGCCACCAACATTAATCAAGTTAAGGTTATGAATGAGATAATCCGCATGCACATGCAAATAATCGTGACTCAACGACCAGGTCAATCCACCAGCGATAGCATTCTTTTCACTCATCCAATATTTGCCACTTAAACCAGAAGGTTCACCGAGCATAATACCCAGACCAAATCCATAACTTAAACTGGCCATTAAAAACATCACAACTACTACACTTAAGACTAACTTTTTCATAATGTCTCCTTTCTTTTTTCTTTATTTAAAATATCACGCGATAAATTACAACTCAATGTTAATAAGAGCAAAAATTTTGCCATTTATGAGATAATTGATATTAAAAAGTCTCATAATCGGTTTTTAATCGGTAGATTCTTTCACTTTATTTTCGCAGTAAATTCGATTCTTTCAGTTTAAGGCTGAGCAAGGTACATAAAACCATCAGACCAATTAAAATTACTAGCGGGATAGTCATCGAATCGGTCTGGGGTGATTTCAAACCATCCATTCCGAAAATGAACAGCACCCCTGATATTTGTCCCATCAGCAACAATAATCCGTTCGAGGTTCCTTCCGGAGCCGGGTAGGAAATTTCCGCCCCGTATTGAAATCCTAGCGGGCCAACACCCAACAGGAAAAACCCCATCACGAAAGCCGAAGTCAATAATAACCAATACATAGGAGCGAACGTAACACCGATAAATCCCAGCGTTGCTCCCACCAATGCCAGAATGATAAACGGCACTCTTTTCCGCACCCGATCGGAAAGCATTGGAACGATTACCGCCCCGATTATCCCGCCGATAATCATTAGACCACCAGTCAAGCCGGCTTGAGTAATCGAAAAACCGCGCGGACGGACAATATTCTCGATCCAGGTCGTTACTCCGTTGAAAACTCCGAGCCCGATGAAAAATACCAGCATCAGTCGCTGAAATTCTTTCATTTTCAGCATTTGCTTCAAGCCATCGAAAACCAAAGCCCGTTCCTCCTGACCGGCCGGACAGGGCGGCGTCGGTGGATGTTCCCTCACCAGAACGAAAAAGATAATAGTCCCGATAATAGAAACAACCCCATATAGCAACAATGCGCCTTCGATTCCGGTCTGAATCGTCAGATACGGCGTCAATGCCATACCGATTATGATGCCGACATACATTGCCAGCGAACCCAAACCGGAAGCCGTCGCGCGCTCCTCAATTGGAAACCAGCGTGCCGCAACTTTCGTAATGGCATTCAAAATAAATGGCTGACCAATGGCGAGTCCAATCTGGGCAATAAGCACATATTGATAGCTCGTCGCCAGCCAACCGCGCATTAAACCGAATATTCCGGTTAAGGCGGCACCGATCCCGACTGCGATTTTAATTCCGTACGTGTCAATAATCCAGGAAGCCGGAATCGAAATAACGATATACACTATCATAAAAATCATAGATAATAAACCAATACTAAGGTCGGAAACACCGTAAAATTGCGCCGCCCGGCCGGTGATTGGCGCAAATGTAATCCAGCAAAGCTGATTCACCGCAATAACAATCATAAAAGCAATCAGCACGACCCAGCGATAAGGATAAACTTTAAAGCGAACTTCTTCCATCTGGTAAATCCTCCGATGAATTGAAAATTAATTGCAACATAAATTTGACTGATTTTATGACATTTCCAATTATGACGCAAGCTTCAGGTCGAAATATTTATACCAAAAGAACTTTGCTCAGTTTCGCAAAGAGATTAAATTGAGGCGTTATCAGATTCAAATTTTAGCAGGATCGAAATGAAACGACGCGAATTTATCGGTACTTTAGGCGTCACTGCCGCCGTCGCGCGCATAGCTCAGGCTTTTCCCCTTTTCCCTCAATTAAAAACCAAAACTACAGATGCAGGTATGAAAGTACATTACGAAATCAAGACTTTGAAATTGAAACATACCTGGACAATTTCACGCAACTCTGGTGACGTCAAGAATAATGTCTTTGTCTATCTCGAAAAGGACGGCGTCACCGGCATCGGCGAAGCCGCACCGAATACTCGCTATGATGAAACCCCGGAATCAACTATCACACTGATTAAAAAAGCCACACCGTTAATCGAAAAACTCAATCCCTGGGAATTTGCCCAATTTAGCCTCGAGCTGCAAGCAATCGAGTCCGGCCAGACTGCCGGCAAATGCGCCATTGATCTGGCTTTAATGGACTGGATTGGCAAGTCTCTCAACCTCCCGCTTTATAAATTCTGGGGACTCGATCCTAACAAAGCCCCGCTGACCTCCTTTACAATTGGCATTGACACGGCGGAAATTGTCAAACAGAAAACGCGCGAAGCCGAGCCTTTTAAAATTCTCAAAATCAAAGTCGGAGGCTCAAACGATGAGGAGATGGTCACCACCGTGCGCAGTGTCGCACCGGATAAACCCATCCGGGTTGACGCCAACGAAGGCTGGAAAGACAAGGAAATCGCTATTCGTAAAATCGAATGGTTAGCGAAAAATGGCGTCGAGCTGGTTGAGCAACCTATGCCGGCCGAAATGCTGGAAGAAACTCGCTGGATTCGTGACCGAATTGACATTCCGATTATCGCCGATGAAGCCGTCAAGACTGCTTCCGATATTCCTAAATTAGCCGAGGTTTTCGATGGCATCAATATCAAACTGATGAAAGCCGGCGGCCTTCAGGAAGCCCTGCGAATGGTCTGGCTGGCTAAATCACTTGGTTTGAAAATTATGATCGGTTGTATGATCGAAAGTTCAGTTGCCATCTCAGCCGCGGCGCAACTTTGTTCACTAATTGATTACGCTGACCTAGATGGTAATCTATTAATTTCGAATGATCCTTTCAGCGGTGTGATTTTCAAGGATGGCCGACAGTTCCCTGCAGATAGACCGGGACTTGGCGTAAGAAAGGCAACGGGCTGAGGCGGAGGTCGAGGTCGAGGCTGAGAGGATACAGCCTGCCTGACTGCGCAAGCAGGCAGGGTAACAGGTTACAAGTTACCGGTTAAGAATAGCCCACGAATTATTTGCAAGCTCCGGAGGAGTCTCTGTTGAGAGAGTCCCGCTCGGCGGGACAAAGACACAAAGGCACGGAAAAGAGGTCAAGGTTAAGGTCGAGAAAAGAGAATATGTAGGTCGAGTTGGCAACTCGACCAGTAGTTTTCCGATAACCTCATCCTTCGACAGGCTCAGGATGACGGATAAGAAATGTCACTCTGAGTCCATCGAAGAGTGACCTTGACCTCGACCTCAACCTCGACCTCGACCTACTATTGCGTATAGGGTGTTTTCAAATACAGTTCGGCTAATTTACAGGCTTGCGAGCGGTTCTTCAATCCAGACGCTCGCCGGTAACATTGAATCGCTAATTCCCGCCGACCGGTTAAGTCATAGACATTGCCCAATCTAAGAAGCGCAAATCCTAATTGAACATCCATTTCCTGGTCGTAATTATCAATTACCGCCCTAAGTTCCTTCTCAGCCGTCGCTAAATCACCCTTTTTAAGCGCCAGACTGCCCTGTAACTGGTGTAATTTTGACCAATACTCCTGTTGCGTTTTGGGCTTTAATTTCGGCAGTAATTGTTGGATTCGCTTAATCTGCTTCTCGGCATCGGCGTAACGCCCCATTTGAATTAGCGCCTCTCCAGCCAGGTAATTATAATACGGATTATTGGGGAAGTCGGACGCCATCATCTCCGCATTATAGAGAGTGGACTCATAGTCACCTTCGAAATATAAAGTCACCATTGCCAGAATACTGCGTGCTTCGTAACAACTATAACGCGCATTATGGGCGGCATAGCTCATCTGTGCTAACCCGTCCTCTTTGCTCCCCGATGTATTCATAATCCACGAGGCGATTTGCATATAACCCCGCGAAATGCCGACATAATAATTGAAAACACCAAAAGGTATTTGAAGCTCGATGAAATCGGGTTGATGACGTTCCGCCGCCTTGATATAGCGCACTGCATTGTAGCCATTAATCAAGACACCCAGGTAATCTTTTTCACCGAGCGACAGTCGGGCTTTTAAACCGTAAGTGCAACCATAATAGAATTCCAGCTCGCCGTTACGCGAGTCGGCTTTCAATTTATCGCGGTAAATTGCCAAAACGGAGTCAATCCGCGCCGCCAGGATTCGATTGCCCTCCTTATAACCCAATTCCTCCTGATTTTTCAACCAGTCGGTTGCCACTTCCGCCATCGGCGCCAATGGGTGAAACGGTTGGCTATTTAATACTTCTTTAAAATGCTGGTGCGCGGCGACGTTATTCAAATTATACATTTCGAACAGGGCTTGCTGAATTTTCTGTTCCTGCCATTCGTTGGCAATAACCGGTTTGGAGAATAAACCGATTAAAGATAAGTAAATAATTGAAAGCCTGATATTTTTGTTTTTACCGGTCATCGCTCTGTAACAATTTAATTCATTATCTTCTCTAAAGATAAACATTGAAAGGCGTGCAAAACAAGTCAAAATACAAAAGATTAAGGAAGGGAGATTTATTATGCTGAAAGATATTTTAGAAAAACGCCGTGCCACGCGCTCGCTGGCGCCGGTTGAAATTACTCCGCCGTTGATAAAGGATTTAGCAGAAAGTGCCCGATTAATGCCATCTTGTTTTAATAAGCAACCCTGGCGTTTCGTTTTTGTTTATGATAAAGAACAATTGACCAATCTGCATTCAGCTCTTAACAAGGGCAACGAATGGGCTAAAAAGGCTTCGCTGATTGTCGCAGTTTTCTCCAAAAAAGACCTCGACTGCGTCATCAAAGATCGAGAATATTATCTATTCGACACCGGAATGGCGACTGCGGCTCTCATTCTGCGAGCCACCGAAATGGGATTGGTAGCACATCCCATTGCCGGCTACGATGAGGATAAAGTCAAGGAGATTCTGAATATTCCTAAAGAATATCAAGTAATTGTGCTCATAAATATCGGCAAACAAGCTGATGAAATTGACCCGAATTTAAGCGATTTTCAAAAAGCGTCCGAAAAGGAGCGACCGGCGCGCTTGCCTCTCGAAAGTTTTGTTTATTTAAATAAATTTAGTTAACATATACCAGTGATTAAATTAATTAACCAATAAAGGCGCGTTATGGTCAGTGAATCTTCGATGACTTCAGCAAGTCCAGTTCCAATTCATCAAATCGCGGAAAAAATTGGTATCCCTCCCGAAGCGATGGATTTATATGGAGATTACAAAGCCAAAATTAAGCTCAGTTACTTCAATCATCTTCACTCAAATGCTAAAAGTAAATTGGTCCTCGTCTCGGCTTTGACGCCAACCCCAGCCGGTGAAGGCAAAACAACCGTAGCAATCAGTCTGGCAATGGGATTGAACCGCATTGGCAAAAGTGCGATTGTTACATTGAGGGAACCATCATTGGGACCACTTTTTGGAATGAAGGGCGGCGCGACTGGCGCCGGTAAAGCCAGAGTTCTGCCGGTCGAAGAGATCAATATCCATTTCACCGGCGATATGCACGCGGTAACTGCCGCTCATAATTTGATTGCCGCCTGTCTCGATAATCACATTTTCCGTCGCAAAGAGCCTTTGATTGATCCGCGACGGGTTACCTGGCCGCGGATTATGGATATGAATGATCGGGCTTTGCGCAATATCATCGTTGGTCTGGGCGGCAAATCTAATGGCATTCCCCGCGAGACGGGATTTATTATTACCGCCGCTTCGGAAATTATGGCGATTCTCTGTCTAGTAAAATCGTATTCCGAAATGCAAGAAAAACTCAATCGTATTATCTTAGGCTACACTTACGACAACCAGCCGGTTTGTTTGGGCGATTTAAAAATTACCGGAGCGGTAGCAAGTTTACTAAAAGAGCCCTTGAAACCTAATCTGGTGCAAACCAGCGAAGGCACTCCGGCTTTTGTGCATGGCGGTCCATTTGCCAATATTGCTCAGGGAACCTGTTCGATAATATCTATGAGGATGGCAGCCGGGTTGGCCGATTTCGTTGTGACGGAAGCCGGTTTTGGTTTCGATCTCGGTGGTGAGAAATTTTTCGATATTGTCTGCCGAATGAATGGTCTCAATCCTCAGGCAGTTGTGCTGGTGGCTACCCTTCGGGCGCTCAAAATGCACGGCGGTAAATCCAAATCCGAGCTGGATATTCCTGACCTTGAAGCCATTCGAAAAGGTTTTGAAAATTTAGAAAAACATCTCGAGGACCTCGCTTACTTCGGCATCCCGGGAATCGTGGCTTTAAACCGATTTGCCACCGATACTGAGGCGGAAATTAGTCTATTAAAAGAATTGGTGGCGTCCAGAGGCTACTCGGTCGCGGTCGTGGATTCATTCGAAAAAGGAAGCGCCGGTGCGATTGAACTGGCTGAGAAAGTCACCGAAATCGCACAAAATGATCGGCATTTTACGCCATTATACGAACTGGATACACCAGTGATTGAAAAAGTTAATACCGTTTGCCAAAAGATTTATGGCGCCGAAGAAGTCGAATTTACCCCGGAGGCTCGCGCCGATTTGCAACAAATTAAAAACCTCGGCCTCGAGAATCTGCCAATCTGCATCGCCAAAACCCAAAATAGCCTTTCCGACAATCCAAATCTCATCGGAAGACCGCGCAATTATACAGTCAGTATAAGACAAATCGGAATTTCCGCCGGAGCTGGTTTTTTAGTGCCTGTGACCGGCAATATGCTATTGATGCCCGGCTTGCCGACTAAACCAGTCGCTGAGAACGTTACTATTGATGACGAAGGTAATATTTCTGGATTGTTTTAATACCATCTGCGATTTTAATCGAAATTACAATATCTTCCCTTGTCTTAATTACTACAATAATTTATCCAACATCCAATGGGGGTCATCCTTCCGAAAGTCGGATGGAGCAGTCAACCTTAAAAGTTAAACTTTCGTTAGACTTTCGGAAGGATCGCTATAGTCCATGCGGAAGAACTCAAGCAGTTCTTCCCCCACCAGTGGCAGGTTCAGAATTACATAGGCGGGAAAAACCTTGAAATAACATCAATGTAAAAAAAGTCCGACAACGAGGTCGGGCGAAGGAAAACCTGCGGACTTATTTCAGAAACATAATAGTTATCTCAGATTCTCAAATCTGACTCGGTACCTGTCACAAAATCAAGAAATTTGAAGTAAAACCTAGGTTATAAGTCATCTTGTTTTTCTCGCAATTCCTCTTTAATTTTTTAAGTCAATTTGACAGCGAGATGTAACATCAATGTCGCTCACAAAACAACCATTTCTTCTCCATACCATAACCGGTCTAAATAATAGTTAATCAGGAGCTCTCTATGCCAACCTCTGATAAAATAAACGCACAGCGTAAAAAGTGGGAAGAGACTACTCTCAAAAAAGTCATTTCTCGCAATCCGGAAAGGAAAACCGAATTCACCACAGGCTCATGGTTGCCGGTCGAACGCACGGCTCTGCCAGAAATTACTACCGACGATGAGTATCTGGAAAAACTTGGCTTCCCCGGGGAATTTCCATTCACGCGCGGCGTTCAGCCCACGATGTATCGTGGTCGTCTCTGGACTATGCGGCAGTACGCCGGGTTCGGAACGGCTGAAGAATCCAACCGGCGTTATAAATTTCTGCTCGGTCAGGGGCAAACCGGCTTATCAATCGCTTTCGATTTGCCGACTCAAATCGGCTATGACTCCGACGATCCGCATAGCGAAGGGGAAGTCGGCAAAGTCGGCGTAGCGATTGATACTCTGCGCGATATGGAGATACTTTTCGACGGTATCCCTTTGGATAAAGTTTCCACCTCGATGACCATTAATGCTCCTGCCGCAATTTTACTGGCAATGTACCTCGCAGTAGCTGAAAAACAAGGAGTCAGATTCGACCAACTCGATGGCACGATTCAGAATGACATTCTGAAAGAATACATCGCCCGCGGCACCTATATTTTCCCGCCCAAGCCGTCTCTGCGTTTGATTACTAATATTTTTGAATTTTGCGCTCGCGAAGTCCCGAAATGGAACACTATTAGTATTTCCGGCTATCACATTCGCGAAGCCGGTGCAACTGCCGTCCAGGAAGTTGCTTTCACTCTGGCCGATGGCATTGAATATGTCAAAGCCGCTTTGAACGCCGGTATGGACGTTGATAGTTTTGCCGACCGGCTTTCATTTTTTTTCAATGCTCATAATGATTTATTGGAAGAAGTCGCCAAATTCCGTGCGGCAAGACGCATCTGGGCTAAAATTATGCGCGATAAATTCCACGCCCAGAATCCGAAATCGCAAATGTTGCGCTTTCATACACAAACTGCCGGCAGTACTCTCACTGCCCAACAGCCGGATAATAATATCGTGCGGGTTGCGATTCAGACATTAGCGGCAGTGCTCGGCGGCACCCAGAGCCTACACACCAATTCCCGCGACGAAGCTCTGGCTTTACCATCCGAAGATTCCGTGCGTATTGCCCTGCGCACTCAGCAAATTGTCGCCTACGAATCCGGCGTGACTAACTCAGTTGATCCGCTGGGCGGTTCCTATTTGATTGAAAATCTTACCGATCGGATCGAAAGCGCAGTCTGGCAATATCTAGATAAAATTGAAGCCATCGGCGGGATGATTCCGGCTATCGAAAATGGCTTTGTTCAGAAGGAAATCCAGGATGCAGCTTATCGCTACCAGAAAGAAATCGAAATCAACGAGCGCATCATCGTCGGCGTCAATAAATTCATCACCAATGAAGAAACGCCGAAAAATTTACTAAAAGTTGATCCCGAACTCCAGCGCATCCAAATTCAGAAAACGAACGCAGTTAAAAAGCAACGCAACAATCAAGCGGTTAGTGAAAAACTTGAACTTTTACGGGAAACTGCGCGCCGACCGGAGCAGAATCTTATGCCTCCTATACTCGCCGCTGTCAGAGAATATGCCACTCTCGGCGAAATCTGTGGCATTCTGCGCCAGGAATTCGGCGAATACCAGGAATCAATCGTTTTATAAGGATTCAATATGGCTAAAAAGATTAGAATATTAATTGCCAAACCCGGGCTGGATGGACACGACCGCGGCGCAAAGTACATCGCCCGCGCTCTGAAAGATGCCGGATATGAAGTAATCTACACCGGAATTCGTCAGACACCGGAAGCCATTGTCAAAACTGCTATTCAGGAAGATGTTGATTTCGTCGGTCTCAGCCTATTATCCGGGGCCCACAACGAGCTTTTCCCGCGAGTTGTCGAACTTTTACGTGAAAATCAGGCTGACGACATCATTGTTTTCGGCGGTGGCGTCATCCCCGAAAGCGACATTCCCGGTTTAAAGGAAAAAGGGTTAGCCGCCATTTTTACACCCGGAACGTCAATTAAAGCTGTCATAGATTTTATTGAATCCTGCCGGAGCAAGATCGAAAATTGAGCGAACTGGCTGAAAAAATTTTGAAAGGCAACCTGCGCAGTATCGGTCGCGCCATTTCTATTATCGAAAATGACGAATGTAACCGCGAACAATTAATAGACGAAATTTTTCCGCACACTGGCCGGGCAGTAGTCTGGGGAATCACCGGCGCACCCGGCAGTGGGAAAAGCACTTTGTTGGATGGATTTATCGCTGATTTGCGGGCTCAAAATCGGACTGCGGCGGTAATCGCGGTCGATCCCAGTTCGCCGTTTACCGGCGGAGCGCTTCTCGGCGATCGTCTGCGTATGCAGAGACACGCCACCGATCCGGGCGTGTTCATTCGCTCGATGGCTTCGCGGGGACATTTAGGTGGAATCGCCACCGCTACGGCTGACGCTATTAAAATTCTGGATGCCGCCGGCTATGATTTAATCGTAGTTGAAACGATCGGTGTCGGTCAGGCTGAAATCGAGGTCGTCGAATTAGCCGATATAGTTGTGCTCGTTTTGGTGCCCGGAACGGGTGATGAAATTCAGGCAATGAAAGCCGGAGTGATGGAAATCGGTGATATTTTCATTATAAATAAAAAAGATCTCGACGGCGCTCTCAAACTCAAAACCGAAGTCGAGTATGTTCTCCATCTCAAATCAAATAATAATGAATCCGAAATGAATCCGGTTCTGCTGACTTCGGCGACTCGCAGTGAGGGTTTACTGGAAACACTCCGAGCTATTGACGATTACCTCTCCCGAATGCAGGCTGATGGACGTCTGGCTACTCGCCGTCAACAGCGAATCGAAAACGAAGTCAGAAAAATCGTCAACGCTAAAATCCGCCTAATGGCTGAAAAGCACCTGCAAATTGACCAGAAAATCAAGCAATGGGCGCAGCAAATCGGAAAGCAAAAGCAAGCGCCTTATGCCTTGATCAATTCCCAACTTAATCAATTATTAAAGGACTCCTAATTCTATGATAAAAAAACTCGACCACATTGGCATTGCGGTGAATTCAATTGCCGAACATATTCCGTTTTACCGCGATATTTTGCAATTAAAATTCGTCGGCACTGAAGAAATCGCCGACCAGAACGTCAAAACCGCCATCTTTCAGGTCGGTGAAACCAGGATCGAATTACTCGAAGCCACCGCGCCGGATAGTCCGATCGCCCAATTCCTCGAGAAAAGAGGTGAAGGATTACACCATCTGGCATACCAAACCGATAACATCGAACGAGAATTGCAAATTTTAAAAGAGCATAAGGTTGCCTTGATTGACGAAACACCCAGAGACGGCGCGCATAATACTCGCATTGCTTTCCTGCATCCGAAATCTTCCGGCAAAGTCCTGACTGAAATCTGCGAGGAAAAGAGGTAATTTTTATACAAGATTAATTAGACAAGATTAACAAGATTTACATGTTGTTTATTAATATTTAGAACTAAGATGGATAATAAAATACACGAAGAGTTATACAAGGAGAAGGAATTGACAGCCGCCATAATCGGTTGTGCTTACAAAGTCTATAAAAACCTGGGATTTGGATTTTTAGAGTCCGTCTATGAAAAGGCTCTGATAATCGAAATGACTAAAGCAGGTTTGAAGTCCGAATTTCAGAAAGCAATCGATGTCTATTATGATAACCAAATTGTCGGACATTTTATTGCTGACCTTTTTGTTGAAGAAAAAATAATCGTTGAATTAAAATCTGTGGCTACTTTGACGAAAAGTCACGAAGTTCAATTAGTGAATTACCTAACAGCTACCGGAATAAATATTGGACTACTAATAAATTTCGGAGAAGAGAAAGTCGAAATAAAACGTAAAATAAGATCATTAAAACAATCAAATCAATCTTGTCCCGCCAAGCGGGACTCCTTCGGAGTTAATCTTGTCAAAAGAAAAAAAGTCAATCTTGTTAATCTTGTCAAAAATAGTAAAATGTCAATCTTGTCTCATCAGAGACTCCTTCGGAGTTAATCTTGTCAAATAAATTAAACAAGGAGCATAAATGAGTCGTCAACGCAAATTACTTGAATTAAAAGATAAAATGGAACTTGCCAGAATGGGCGGTGGTGCGGAAGCCATTGAAAAACAGCATCAGCGCGGCAAGCTGACTGCTCGCGAGCGCCTGCAATTACTTCTCGATCCGAACAGTTTTGAGGAAATAGATGCCTTCCGCACTCATTCCTGCACCGATTTCGGTATGGCTGAAAAGAAATTTCTCGGCGACGGTGTCGTAACCGGTTATGGTACCATCAGTGGTCGAGTCGTATTCGTTTATTCTTTTGACTTCACGATTTTCGGCGGTTCACTGTCTAAAGTCGTCGCTGAAAAAATTGTCAAAATTATGGAAATGGCTACCAAAGTCGGCGCTCCGTTAATCGGTATCAATGACTCCGGAGGTGCACGAATTCAAGAAGGGGTGGATTCGCTGGCTGGTTACACTGAAATTTTCCTGCGGAATGTACTTTATTCAGGTGTTATTCCTCAAATCAGCGCTATTGTTGGACCTTGTGCCGGCGGCGCGGTTTATTCACCGGCTCTGACCGATTTTATTTTTATGGTCAGAAAATCAGCCTATATGTTCCTGACTGGTCCGAAAATTGTCAAAACCGTTACCCATGAAGATGTCACTGCCGATGAACTGGGTGGTGCTGACGTCCACGCCAGCAAAAGCGGTATCACTCATTTTACCTATGACGACGAACAAGGTCTGTTCGCCGGTATCCGTGAACTGCTGAGCTATTTACCGCAGAACAATATGGAAGAGCCACCGGCGATTGCCCCGACCGATCCGGTTGATCGCATTGACGAGGACTTGAACTATATCGTGCCCGAAAATCCCAATAAGCCTTACGATATGAAGGAAATCCTCGCCAAAGTTCTGGACAACGGCCAATTCCTCGAAGTTCAGGCGTTGTATGCCCCTAATATGCTGATCGGGTTCGGCCGGTTAAACGGCAAAGTCGTCGGCATTGTCGCCAATCAACCCAGATCGCTAGCCGGCGTTATTGATACTAACGCTTCGAACAAAGCCGCTCGTTTCGTGCGCACCTGCGATTGTTTCAACATCCCCATCATTACTTTCGAAGATGTGCCGGGATTTATGCCAGGTACCGCACAGGAATTCAATGGCATTATCAAGCACGGTGCGAAATTGCTCTATGCTTTTGCCGAGGCAACCGTTCCCAAAATCACGGTCATTACGCGCAAAGGCTACGGCGGCGCATTCTGCGTTATGAATTCCCGCCAACTGCGCGGTGATTATAGCTTCGCCTGGCCAAGTGCGGAAATAGCCGTAATGGGTCCGGAAGGCGCCGCAGAAATTATCTTTGCGCATGATCTCAAAACTGCCGCAAATCCGGAACAGCGTTTTGCCGAAAAAGTCGAAGAATATCGCGAAAAATTTGCCAATCCCTATGTCGCCGCTTCCAAAGGCTACATTGATGAAGTGATCGAGCCCAAAATTACGCGCTACAAATTGATCAAAACGCTGGAGATGCTTTCTAATAAGCGCGATACTCTTCCATCTAAGAAACATGGCAATATTCCTTTATAGGAGCAAGCAATGAGTCCGGAATTATTGAATGGAATCATAATCGGTATTGGTGGATTGATTACCGTATTTGTCGGATTGGTAATTATTGAATTCGTTATTTCTCTTTTCAACCGGTATTTTGCCAAAAAAGAACAGAAAGCCCAAATTGCGGCTTCATCGCCATCGCCCGCAACTAAAAAACATTCGGCGTCAATCAAACGCATCGCCATCCCAGAAGAAGATGTAGTCGCCATTGCTACAACAATTGAACTTTATCGCAAAATCCACTTCGATCAGTTACCCAGCCAGATTACATTTATACGCGGTAATCAGCAGAGCAATTGGAAAATCGGCTCAATCGCCAGTCAATTCTTGAGGAAATAGTATGAAAGAAAAAAAAGTAGAATTAGAAATAAACGGCCAACCCTACACAGTAGTTATCAATGAAATTACCGCCTATCACGCCTCCGTAACCGTCAATGATCGCACCTATGAAGTCGGCTTAAAAGACCTGGGCCTCGATCAGGTGGCAGACATTAAACCCAAACTGATTAATGTTCCTGAATCAGCCGTACCAGGCATTCAACCAGTCGGTGTGACGCCACCAACCCAGCTGCATCGGCCAAAATCAGTGATTGACAGCTCCGCCGTGGTAGCGCCTCTGCCGGGTTTGATTCAAAATATTTTAGTCAAAGTCGGGGATACTGTCCGCGCTGGTCAGCACGTCCTGACTATGGAAGCAATGAAAATGGAAAACGAGATCCAGACCAGTCGCGACGGAATTGTCAAAGATATTAAAGTCCGCATCGGCGATTCCGTCAACGAAGGCGATACCCTTATAATTTTGCAATCAGGGGAGTGACAGATGGATAATTTCCTGAAAATTATACAAACGACCGGCTTTGCCAATATTCAGCTCGGTAACATTATTATGATTTTTATCGGATTGATTGCCATTTACTTTGCCATAGCCAAAAAGTACGAACCGCTCCTGCTTTTGCCAATCGGATTCGGCATTATCGTCGGCAATATCCCTTCCATTACATCCATTGCAATTGGAGTCTTCGACACAGTCGAGAATGGCGCTTCGAGTAACAGCGTTTTCAGTATGATTTATTATTTAGTGACTTCGGGTGTATTTCCACCGTTGATTTTCCTGGGCATTGGAGCATTGACTGATTTTTCATCATTAATTTCCAATCCGAAATCACTTCTGCTGGGAGCCGCCGCTCAGTTAGGCATTTTCCTCACTTTTATTGGTGCGTTGCTTCTTGGCTTTTCGGCGCCGGAAGCCGCTTCAATCGGTATAATCGGAGGGGCAGATGGGCCAACTTCGATCTTTCTCGCATCTCAACTTGCGCCCCAATTATTGGGACCAATCGCAATTGCCGGTTATTCGTATATTGCGCTCGTTCCCCTGATTCAGCCACCGGTTATGAAACTATTGATTACGGAAAAAGAAGCCCGCATTCGGATGAAGCCAGCTCGCAGAGTGTCTCGTAAGGAAAAAATCCTCTTCCCGATTATCGTCGCAATTTTATCAGCATTGATCGTGCCGGGGTCTATCCCATTAGTAGGTATGTTGATGCTGGGCAATTTATTGAAAGAGAGCGGCGTGACCGATCGCCTGGCGAAAACAGCCGGCACGGCGATTTTGGATACTTGCACTATTCTTTTGTCTTTTACGGTCGGGGCCAGTACCCAAGCCGCACGTTACGTTAACGGCATCAATGTTGGATTTTTAACACCGCGAGCGCTGAGTATATTCTTCCTCGGATTTTTTTCTTTTGTGATCGCCACGGCCGGTGGACTATTATTTGCCAAATTGATGAACTTATTCTTGAAAGATAAAATCAACCCGCTAATCGGAGCGGCGGGTGTTTCGGCGGTTCCCGATTCAGCGCGGGTGGTTCATATTTATGCTCAGCGCTACGACAAAGACAATCACCTACTATTTCACGCTATGGGGCCGAATGTCGCCGGTGTAATCGGTTCGGCTATCGCCGCCGGGGTTTTTCTGTCAATATTTAAATAACAATAAGTTATCAACTAACCATATATCCCAAACAACGGCTGGATATGTCTTTGGTAGAGATTTTCGGTCACGTTCGGGGCAATAAACTCGGCGTATTTATTTAGAGCCGCAAGGTAACGCTCACCCATCTCAGCCGCAATCTTATAGCCGACGTGCAATAGTTGGCGCAGATGCGGATTATAGGCTTTTTCATTCTGATTATGACGTAAAGCCGCTACATACTCGCGAGAAGTCCAACTATTGACGACCGAAGGTGCTGGCAATTTCGTTCGATCAATGTCCACAACAGTTGCGTAGGGTTTGACTAATTCCTCATAATGTTCAAAAGCCCGGCTATAGATTTCACGCGCTATTTCCAGACCTTCGCCATCAGCCGTGGCTAAACCAATCAGTTCCTCCAGCCAGGTCGTTCCGGCAGTTTTGAGATGCAGACCGGCATTAGTTTTGGTAATAATACGATTAATATGCGGATAGAGCGAGAACTTATCACTGCCGGAGTGAACGCTGAGTTTCAATCCTTCCGGCAAGGAAAATTCCCCGACAGCAAATTTTACCACGGCGACATCCTGCTCGAATTCAACCGCAAATTTCACCGGGTCACCGACATAGTCAATACCCTTATTGAAACGCCCCGAAAATTTCGGCGCAATTGTAGCCAGCGGCAGTTCCTGCCAGGCCGCCAGCGCCAAAATGAAAAATAATTCCAGCGGGCTTTGCGGCGTGTCAGTTTCATCAACGGAAAGTTCAATGACATAATCGTGTTGACAATTATCTTGAATGTAGTGATAAGTATCGGCCGCGGATAGTACCGCCGCTAAGTACTTGCGGGCGATATTTTCGATGGATTTAGAAGTGACCTCGATTTTCTGCGGAATACCTGGAATTTCAAATGGCCGCGTATATTTTTCGGCAAATTTTAAAAATTCCTGAATATCGTTTTCACTTGCCGGAGCACCGATGGCATCCGCCACATCCAACGTAAAGAAATCGGACGATTCGATAAAATGGGGCACAGTTTTGAGACTGATATGATCGGCATCAACAAAATATCCCTGCGACCAGTTCAAAGCCCGTACCGCTTTCTCCGCCGAACGGCGCACATCCGCCGGTTGACTACCGATGATATTATGTTCGCGAAACGACTTATTCCAGACCGGCGTGATCTGGACGCCCTTTTCGGCGGCTTTGATTATTGCGGTTAATTGGGCTTCTGCTTGATACCCGAAGCGATCCCCTATTCCCAGCGAATATTTTCCTAATTTCATTTTGACTATTTCCTTTTAGCAATTAAAAAAACTGGTCTTTATTTACAAATTCTTGTGAATTTAAAAAATAAAAATTCCGAAAAATAATGTTATACGCTGTTCTATTTTATAGTGATAATTAATTCGTTATCCAGTATTGCTACCGTTTCGTTCAGATAATCTGCGAACTGGCTTTCGGTTTTAATGCCGTCCGGCTCCTGTTCCCAGGCGGCTAAGAAATAATACGTTAACTTCCCCGCCGTCGGTTTCAAAATTACCACATAGCTATTTTCATCATCGGTTATCTGAATCAAATCTTGCCGACGGAAAAGCACAGCCAGCCCTAATTTGTCATTCGCCAGACTCTGTTTACCATAAGTCGCGAAGTACATCCAGTCGCGATTTTGATCCGTCGAACTGAGTAATGACACGTTTTCCATTTTTACAATGCCGGTGCACAGATTGGGCGGCTCGCCGGAAATTTGTATATCCTGACGGGTCAAGCGACTACCGGCGGCAATCGCAAGTTCGGAAATCAGGTCATATTTCTGGCCACCGATTTTCCAGCCATAATAACGAGTGCGGATTCGCGATTCAAGCACGCCGTCCTGTAAAATTTCGCAAATTATACTGTCAGTGACGGCAACCCGCTCGGCTTTACCTTCATACCACATTCCCAGCGTACCGAGCCCGAGCGATTCGCCAACTTTCAAAATATCCATTCCCCAGGGACACATACTATGATACGAGTCGAAGCCGTCCTGGCCGATTTCCTGTAAAACCATATCGGGCACTTTTTTACCAAAGACGTCTATGGCATTGCGCCAGTCGAGATAAAAACGATAGCCGACTTTATCGGATTCCCAACCTGGGCCCTCATAGCGAATGAACCACGAATGATCGGTATGTTCAGGTGGTACCCGCAGATATTTTACATTCTGAAATTCTCCGCCTTCATAAACCCGGTTGACAAAACGTCCGCCGACTTTATGGGATAACTCCGCCTGAGTTCGCTTGGGATAATTGTGAGTAACAGTTCCTTCCTTAGCATAATGAACTGTGAATGTTTTCTTCTCGGAAGGAGCAAAATCGGTAACGAATAAAATCTCGGTTTTTTCAAAATTCACCTGAGACGGAATTTCCGTCTCCCCGGCGAAAACAGCCCAGGCTTCCGGATTAAAATCCGGGTATTTAGCCTTTATGTCAGTCACATTTATCCTGACCATAGCATCTTTACGAACCTGTTTGGTAGGATTTTCGATAATTATTTTAAAGGAAAGCGGCAGGTCTGGGCGCTCTTTTGCAGAACGGTTATTACAAGAAAAAACACTCGTTAAAAACAGCATGGCTACGATCATTAGTTTTGGTTTGGACATTACTGACTCCCTGATATTATTTTTATTTTTCGATGTAAAATTCATATTTAATCGTTAATAATTCGAAAATTCTGCTCTATGCCTCGCTCGGTAACGTAAGCTTGCGAGGCAATTATTTTCCCTTCTAAAAACCTCATTTCACCCGCCAGGTCTTTTGGGAATATTTGCCGCTCGGCAATAAACATCAGGCGGCAATTGTCGGTAAAGCGCTGACGCATAATCCTAAATTTACAGCCGGTCTCGCTCACAAAAACCGGATTGCCACATACCGTTACATTTTCATTAAAAGTTAATTCAACTGTCCGACCGTCAATGCGATAAGCTGTAATCATAACCGGCTCCTTCGATTCCGGATTCCAGCGGCCGGCAAAGGTCCAGGCCGGCGTTATTTCTTCCGGCTGGAGTTTCCCAGGGGCAGTTTCGAGATTATTACGATACCAGTCGAAAACTTTGCCCGGTTTCCGACAATTATAGAAATATTTGCGTTCACCCCACAGATAAGGATTGTTGCGGCTGACATCGTCGTAAGTTTTCAGATAGATCGGCTGATCCGCCATATTTTCCGAAAAAGTACAATCGATCAGGAAAAATTGAGCGTCGTAATGATGGCGTCCCAACTGAAAACCCGGCACGCCGTCGAAAGTAGAATTGACTATAACGAATTTCTGATCCGGGTCATAGTGACCATCATGCCAGATCGTCGCCGAAGTCTTTACCTCGAAAAATTGCGAATCGCGGATAAAACACCAACCGCGTGGGCAAACCATATCAACCGCCCCGCGAAAATAACAATTGGAATGATAATACAAACCCTGCTGATAATTCCAGAGCGAAACGGTATCGCCACCTTTTCCCAGCAGTTTGCAATTCCGTAAAATTGTGCGAGTCCCTTTCCCATAAACAGCGAAGGCATGCGGCTCGATCTCCGGCTGAGTATTTTCCACCGTTAAATTTTCCAGAATGACGTCGTCGGCGTGGATATTGACAACCGCCGGTCCGATATAATCCTTATTGGCTTCCCAATCAGTGCGTTTCTGACAGAAACGAATAATGGTACTATCGCGATTTTCGCCGCGTAGAGTTACATAATTCTGGTCTAAACGAATTTTCTCCTCGTAAATACCATTCCTAATAAAAATAACCACCCGTTGATAAGCCATATCCGGTAGAGCCGCCAGCGCCGCCGCGATCGAGGTAAATTGTCCTGCGCCATTCTGATCTACAATCATCAGGTTCTCGGATTTTTCGGATGTGGTTCCCATTTGAACCAAGCCGATTAGCAGAAATGTCACAAGGGCAATTCTCCTCATAAAAGACCTGCAGTTATAACAGCGCTACTACTTTCATCAATCACTATATTTACCTTTTTCAGAAGCATTTCAATAAAATAATTTATTCAGACTATTTAAATATTTTTCGAGATTAGTGTACCCGTCACCGTTAAAATCACCATTACCGTCGTTTGGATCGTTGGGATTAAGGCCATTGGCCAGTTCCCAATCGTCTGCCATACCGTCCTGATCGGTATCTTTGATCGGTTCAGCGGAATTTAATACCGGCCAGCCACCAACTTCCTTCTGAGAATCTATAATGCCATTCTTGCCGAAATGAACAATCCCATCGCGAACTTCTGCCACAAGGCGTTCATCTATTGCATCGCGTTTGGGCAAAGTAGCACCGCAGTTTGCCAATACCAATTCGTAAGCCGCTTCCGCCGATTGAGTAACGACCGGCGCCGCCGCAAACGGTTGATCAACACGCCCATAGTTGCGAAACTCACCCTGCACACCTCCCGCCCAATTATCAGCCGTAATAGCCGGAAATCCACACACAAAATTTCCGGCAATATACCACTGACCAGTGCTATCCCACGGTTCGACAATCCGGTCAGGACATTTCGAAGCAGGACCGGCTTTATAATAATTGGCAATAATATTCTGATGACCACCTTCGCCGCCGTAGGCACTATTGAAACCCCAATTGAAAATCACGTTATTGCGGAAATCAACATACTCGGCTTCCGGTTTGTGACTATAGCGACTGCCATTGAAACGCGGATTGCGACTGGAATTATGGGCAATTAGATTATGGTGAAAAGTCGCACCCTGACCGCCCCAAATACCGCCATAACCGTGGTCACCTTTGTGATGAACAGAATGAGTAAGGCTTTCGCTAATTAGACACCACTGCACCGTCGAATTGACATTATCGCGGATCGAAGCGACTTCATCTGTGCCCCAGCTGAACGAGCAGTGATCTATGATAATATTCTTCTGGAAAATGGCCGAAATTGCATCACCTTCGACTTTACATTCATCACCCAATCGGATGCGAAGATAGCGAATTATGACATTATCAGCCGCGATTATCAGAGGGTAATTACGAATACAAATACCGTCGCCCGGCGCCGTTTGACCGGCGATCGTCAAATTACCATTCTGAATAGTCAGTTCGGATTGTAAGGCAATCGTGCCTGAAACCCTAAAAACAATCGTTCGAGTGCCATTGGTTTCTATCGCGGCTCGCAAACTGCCCGGCCCTTTATCATTCAAGTTCGTTACGGCAATGACATCACCACCACGGCCACCAGAGGTGAACCGTCCGAACCCTTCCGCACCGGGAAATGCCAATTGCTGAGCCAACGCCATTGATTGGCAAATGATTAGCAAACCGATTAACAAAAGCGAGCAAAAATCGGTGTGATTCAATGACAGTATCGATAAACAAATTTGTTTTATTAAGGACGATTGATCAGTTGACTGGCGATTGATTTCATTGCAGTTCGCCATTGATATAGACGTCCTTCATATTTAAGCCTGCGACATTTTTAATAATGTTGGGCTTTTTTACTCCGTTAAAATGGCAATTATTAAGATGCACATTAGTTATCGGCGATCTTTCATAACCTTCCAGAAATAAAGCATAATCGCTTGCCTGACTGGTGACATTTTCAACATAAATATTACGAACAATCGGGGTGTGCTGACCGACATCGCCTTCGGCGTAGTAAAAATAAATCCAGATAACCGCATCACTAACAACCCCGACGGTTACATTACGCATGTAAATATTCTCGACGATACCACCCCGCAGGGAGTTGGTCTTAATCCGCAAAGCCCGATCCAGGTTTGGGCTGTCCATAACGCAATCCTCGGCGAAGACGTTCCGGACATTGCCCGACATTTCACTGCCAATTACCACCCCGCCGTGTCCGTCTTTCATTTGGCAGCCTTGAATAACGATATTCTCGCTAGGGGCTTTGAGACGTCGTCCGTCGCCATTGCGTCCGGATTTGATAGCGATACAATCATCACCGGTATCAAAATAGCAGTCCTTAATCAAGACGTTGCGGCAACTTTCGGGATTACAGCCATCGTTATTAGGACCGTGGCTGATGACTGTTACTTTTCTGACAGTTACATTTTCACAGAGTACCGGATGAATTTCCCACATTGGGGAGCGCCTGAGCGTAACGCCTTCGATAAGAATATTTTTACATTTATTAAACTGAATGAAATTCGGTCGTAAATAATGACCTTCACCGAATACCCGTTCTTTTACCGGTACATCTTTATCTGCCATTTCCATTAATAAATTGCGGTCTGCCTCCTGGTTCGGCTGACCTTCTGCCCAACCGAATGTGCTGTCCATCACCCAATTCCACCAAGTTTCATTATCAGCCTGGCCGTCAATCGTACCCGATCCGGTGACAGCCAGATTCTCCTGTTCATAAGCATAGATAAAAGGCGAATAATTCAGACATTCCATCCCTTCAAATCTGGTAAATACAACCGGCAGATATTTACGTATATCTTTGCTGAATAGAATAGTTCCTTCGCCGGTGATATGTAAATTGACATTACTTTTCAGATGAATAGCGCCTGTCAGAAATTTTCCGGCCGGTACGACGACACGTCCACCGCCGGCTTTATGGCAGGCATCAATTGCTCTGACGAAAGCCTGGGTACAATCGAATTGCCCATCGCCGATGGCACCGTAATCAGTGATATTGAAATCCCTGGCACTGAATTCGGGGGGAACGATTTTCTCCAGAATTGCCGGGACCTGATTCCAACCCGTCTCGGGAGTTTGGGTAATTCCCCAGGCAAAAAACACTCCTAGCAGAATCAAGATTACTGGATTCAGATGTAGATGACGATAATCAGGTAATAGTTTCTTCATTTTGATACTAAATATACTTTCATTTATTTATTCAATTAATTATTTTCTTTGGTCATTAAGCATTTCTATTTCCAGACTGGCCAGAATAAATGGCCCGACGGCTTTAGGATCGTTGCGTGCAATTTTAGCGCTGACATAATAATCGTAAGAACCGTCGCGGTAAGGTTTCCCGCCCAGTCCAGCTACGGCGCAAGCCTGGTTGATATTGACCAGTCCGGCGGAATCCACCTCGATAAACTGATTCAAGATGCCGGAATATCCCTTTTTAGCAGCTTCGAGATAAACTGGATCGAGGTAGCCCATTCGAACGCCTTTGGCTAATGAATAGACAAACATACAGGAAGCCGAGGATTCTAAGTAATTACCCGGCTGCCCGCCTTTATCCAGAACTTGATACCAAACGCCGGTGGCCGGGTCCTGAACTTTAACAACTGCATCCGCTAACCGTTTTAAAATAGCGATAATTTCCGGTCGTCCCGGATGATCGGCAGGTAGAAAATCGAGCACATCAACCAGCGCCATAGCGTACCAACCCATCGCGCGTCCCCAAAAATTAGGAGAACAACCGGTTTTGGGATTAGCCCAAGCTTGCTGGCGACTTTCGTCCCAGCCGTGGTATAGCAAGCCAGTGTGAGGATCGCGCGTTTTTTGTTCTATTAAAACGAATTGTTTGACAACATCGTCAAATAATGCCGGTTCATTAAACACGGCCGCATATTGCGCCAAAAAAGGTCCGGCCATATATAAGCCGTCCAGCCACATTTGATGCGGATAGATTTTCTTATGCCAGAACCCACCTTCTTGGGTGCGCGGATGAGTCGCCATTTGTTGCCGCAAAGTCAATAGTGCTTTTTGGTATTTGACCTTGCCAGTTTCGGCATAGAGTCGAAAAAGCGGTTTGCCGGAATTAATTCGGTCAAGGTTGTACTCTTCTGGACGGTAAGTTAAAATGCGACCGCTATCGTCAATAAAGTATTCATAATAGGATTCGACATACTGGAAATATTTTTGTTCGCCGGTTTTTTCCCAGACATCCAGAATGGATTTCAGAACCAGTCCATAAGTATATTCCCATTTAGGTTCACTCGGGCTCTCGAGCAACCAGGGTTGCGGATGCCGCTGGATGACCGATTCGGCCATCCGTACCGACCATGCTGAGGCTGGTTTAGTTTCTTGATTCGATGCCCCTATTCCAATCAGCGGGATAAGTGCCATCAGAATCACTCCTGACAAAAAATACTTGTTCTTATGACTATCTTCAGCTTTCATTTTAACTCAATTTGAAAAAATATGAGTTGGGAGGAATTTCTTCCTCCCAACTCATTCCAAATTTCAGATTAATGCTCTATTGAAAATCACTTCAACAACATCATTTTACGAACATTAACCTGACCAGCACATTCCAGTTTATAAAAATACATACCACCGGCTAAATGACTGGCATCGAAAGTAACTCGATAAGAACCGGCCGGTAAATATTTGGCCACCGGTTTGTCAACCATCTGTCCCAGCAAATTGTAGATCGTTAGAGTCGTATAACCGGGTTTATCCAGGTCAAATGCAATCTGGGTCGTCGGGTTGAACGGATTCGGATAGTTCTGCTTGAGCATAAATTTTGACGCTTTTGTAGAGGTATATTCAGCAATAGCCGCATCTTCACCTTTCAACCACTTGGCTTTCAAAGTAGGATACCAATTAAGATCACCAACCGGGTATCCCTTATCGGCACCAGTATAAGCTGGTGACGAGCTCGAATAAGTCGCATCCAGGGTATCGCGGTAGTATTCCAGCAATCGGCGATCATAATCATCACGCGCTACCACAAATTTGTCCGAAGGCGTGTTCTTGGTCTTATTACCTCCATCTGGACTCTCATACCAGCGCATCATATTGGTCATCAACCGCGGTGTATTCCCTAATGCAATATTCGTCTGCGTAAACGCCTGCGATGCTCCCGAACCTAACTTACCATATATATGATCCGACAACGGCGAAGCTGGACCAAAATTAAAATCATTCAAAAATGCCCAGCCGGAATCACTAATCGCCCAATAGTTATTCGATACCTTCCACTGGGTCGTATCATTCGGCGTCGAGAATATCCACGTTATCTTGTTATTACCATTCGGATAGGTCTCTCCTGTGTTAGCCCATTCCGCCGCACGTGTCCCATCCGTCGAGTCCTCTCCTAATGCAAAGGCATCCATAAATAAATTATTCGTGATAATTATCTCCGGACCTACATTGCCAAGTGACAATAGACCATGAAATCCCATCCCATTGATAAATGTATTATGGTCTATCAAGCCATACATTATCGGACCCTTCGTCGGATCTGTCGTGTAATGTCGTACCGCCCGATCCTGATAGTTCACAAACGTATTATTGACCAATATCAACGTATCAACTCGCACATCCCGCAAATCCAAGCCCTTTCCAGCACCTAAATTCGAGGTCGTCAACGCTCCCATATTCGCAAAAATCGTGTTCGTCACTTTTACCTTAACTACATTCTGATTCGTACGAATATGATTACCATTGGTATTGGACAATATTGCTCCATCTATGACTATCGATCCGCCTGCGGCTGAGGTGCTGATCAAACCACCCTGTACTCCACTAACTCGCTCAGGCTCCCACTCATAGTATCCAGCTATACAAATATCCTTTACCTCAATATTACCACCGTTCAATGTCACAAACCAGCCCGGCGGACGAGTCGGTGAAGAACCTGTGCCTGTCTCCCACAAGTATACAATCGGCTTCTTGCCGCTGCCTTCCTGTGCCCTCAAACGTAAGGTCGCACCAGGTGGCACTGTGAAAGTGGCATTGGCATAATAGTACCCATCTCTTTGCAGTTCATATACATGAGTTGCCAATAATCCACCCGAGGCTAAGGTATCGGCCTTAATCTGATTTTGCAGGAAAGTGGCTTCCGAACCATCATACGGCACTAATTGAACTACGACATCCTGTCCGTATAATCCTGCAAATAGCAGAGCAGTAACGATAACAATAGCCCCAATTTTTCTCTTTACCATAATTTCTCCTTTCGTGTTAAATATTTACGTTTTACTCAATCACTATTTAACCTTTGACTTTTGATGAATACCTCCTTTCTAAATAAAATATTTTCTGGTTTCATTGTTATTATAGTTTTACGTTGATACCAAAATCGGCGGTCAAACCATACTTCTCACTGTTTCTAAATAACTTGCGATCATATACCCTATTATAGATCGAACTGCCTTCTTCAATATCGGTTAGATTAGAGACATTAAGGAATACAGAAATATTATCATTTAATCCCTGTTTCAGGGTCAAGTCCACGCGCGTAAATGGATTATTCACTCGATCGCTTAAACCAGAAGCGGAATAGGAAATATTATATTCCCCCTGATGAAAAACCGAAATTCTTCCCGAAAACCTTTTTATATCATAACCTAGAGCAACATTACCAAAGAACTCTGGCATTCCTTCCAATTTTTGCTTTCTTTCAGTAAGTACATAGAATTTCTTCCAGGTTGCAGGTGCAGGCCCCGGCGGATCGTAGTAGACCGAATCAATTTTTGAAGCCCATATATAGGTCTCCGAACGCACAAATGAAGCATTATAGCTCAATACAAAATGCTTAAGAAGTCCGGGTAGATAAGTAAAATTGATCTGATGCTCGAATTCCAATCCCCATACCTTGGTAGGCTTAGGCGAATTGTATGGAAGCGTCAAATTATAAGCCGCCGAACCCATTTGGCTTGACCATTTTATACCAAAACGCTGCATAAGTGTATCTTGATACACTCCCTGGGCATCTTTCACAGCTGTCGTATTAAAATTATTCAGCATGTGAAACATATCCTCGATTTCTTTATAATAGGCCGAAACCGAAATTAATCCAATAGCATCACCAAAAAATGATGTATTAATCTCATAATTCCATGCCTGCGCGGTCTTCAAATTAGGATTGCCGACATAAACTTGTAAGCTAGTACCAACTTCAGCCGGGCGACCAGCAATATATCTTTCCAGACGCATATTAAAATCAGGTCGGGCAAGGGCTTTATAGGCGGCCAGTCTTAGTTTCATAAAACTGAATGGCGAGACTGCGAGATTAAAATTAGGTAACCAAACAGTTTGGGAACTACTGGATGTAGTATCCAGAATTGAGTTGGCTGGCACAGGAAAACCCGACACCATATTAGGCATATAACATGAGATATAATCATTATCCTCATTTTCTACCCGAACACCAGCAATAAAAGTAACCGCCTGACCAATATTTAAAGTATTCATTAGGTAACCGGCGCTAACTCTTTCGGTAATATCGTAATCATCGTATTTTATCAAGGGATTAGTCCATACTTCGTTTATATTACCGGTGACATCAACTCCATAACGGTTAAGATACCACCACTGACGCATTCTATCTCTATCAATCAATGGATCTAATGAATACGAATCATAAATATTTCTAGATTCGTGGCTACTATAGAATTCTGCAATAGGAATAAAGAGAACTCCCTTATTGTACCATTCTTCAAAATAAGTACCGGAAAAATCTTTTTCTTTAAAAGTACCATCGGGCAATTTTTCATACTTTTGCCATCTACCAAGATAATACGGGGTAAAGTATTCACTTCTCTCATTTGATCTATCTTTTACTTTATACTTACCACCAATTTTAAATTGGCCTGAAAAGACCTGCGCGAAGGAATACTGCCGATCAATATTTAAATATACCGTTCGTTCTTTATCGTAATTATTTTGCGGTCGGTAATATACCCAGTATAAATTAGCCGCCGAAAAATCGTTGACCGCATAATCTATCAATTGCTTGGGATTTGATTGAATTTTCGGCGAAGGATTCATTCCATTAGGCTCGACGAAATACGCTTCATAATCGAAGGGATAGCGCGATGCCGATTCACTAAATGATAAACCCCAGTTTAACCCAAAATTGAATATTTTATTATCGCCATGAATCGAACTGCTGAAAGTCTTTATTTCCTGTTCCCTGTCACGATAATCATATTCCGGGTTGCCAGACTGATCACCGCCACCATTAGAAGGATAATCCCTCGAATACCAGAAATAGTCCCGTTTGGTTCTGCCAAAAACATTATTAAAACGGATCGAACCCTGATCTGGTGTATTAACATCAAGTAAAAGGCTGAATCCATCTCTTTTCCTAATTTCGTCAGTGAACTCAAGTATAAAATCATCAATAAAATAACCTGCCTCGGATTGCGTCGGATTCTGATTATAGTCCAGAGTAATTCTCTCATTGCTTCTGATGCGTTTTTCCATATTACCGGTCATTTGCACACCCAAAATATCTTTAAAAAACCTTTCGCCGTACTGAACTGACAAATCATACTGATTAGCTGACTTCATTAAATCATTATAAATGCCTTTAAAATCTGCTTTTATTTTGCGGGCAATCGGGGCTTTTTTGGTAACTAGGTTAATAGTTCCAGCTAAGGCATCTCCATCTTTGTCCGGCGTTATAGCTTTGTATAATTCAATACCAGCCAATGAACTTTGTGATAAGGTGCTTAAATCAACCCCTCTACTGGTTTGATCGGTAGGTGGAATTTTGACTCCATCAATGGTAATGTTAGTAAATTTATCTTCCAAGCCACGTAGAATAACCTTATTGGCTTCACCGCCGGATCGTAAAACCGATACCCCCGGTAATCTACCAATAGCCTCGGCGGCATTGGCATCGGGTAATTCCTGTATCTTTTCTTCCGAAACGACGTTGATTATCGTCGCCGATGTGATCTGCTGATTGATAGCCGCCGCCTGACCTACTGCCTGCCCCCGAACGATCACTTCCTGCCCCCGAATTACCTCAGGGCTCAATTTTACGTCCAGAATCACCGTTCCGTCTTCAGGAACGATAACGTTGTATTCCTTATTTTTATAACCAATATAAGAAACTTTTAAAATATACTCGCCGGCTGGTACCGATTCGATGCGATAATTACCTTCGATATCCGTGGCACTTCCCAGAGCCGTACCTGCTAGAAATACATTGGCTCCAACCAATGTTTTAGAAGTTAGAGAATCGGTAACGACTCCGCGAACAACACTGGCGGGACTGGCAATACTTTTCATTGTAAGGATAATTAATCCTACTATCAACCATTCCTTTTCAAATTTTTTTACTTTCCCCATAAAATTTTACCTCTTTTTAATTGAGACTTAGCCGCTTGCTTTAAATCTTTGATTAATACCGCTTGTCAAATGTCAACCATCTAATCTAATTTTTAAGTCAAATCAAAAATCGTTTGAAATAGACGCATTATTTCATTAACAATAAAGATAAAAACTGTGAACAACCTTTTTTGACATTGTTAAATATGTCATACAACTTTTTCTTGGCTTTTGATAAAAATATTGTTAAAGTATCAATAGATGATTAATGAGCCAACACGCAAGAAATTATTAGAAAAAATTCTGCAGAGTAAAGAGTTTAGCACTTCTAAGATTTATGCTTCTTATCTGACTTACCTGGTCGAAGCGGCTGAAAAAGGGAAAAAACTCAAAGAAATCTCCATCGCAATCGAATTTTTCGGCAAAGATGCTAATTTTAATCCAGCCGAAGATACCATCGTTCGCACCCACACTTATAACCTGCGCAAGAAATTGCAAAACTACTACTACGATGAAGGCAAAGACGACAAATATCGTCTGCGTATTCCCAAAGGCCAATATGAGGTCACCTTTGTTCCAGCTTTAGAAAATACTTATCATCCTAAGCGAATATTGCGCGTAATGATTCGCGAATACAAAATAACCTTAATCGTCACGCTGGTGATTTTATTAATAATCGCAATCATTTATAATTTCAACCTTCAGCACCAGCTTTCCTCCTACCGGATTATTGATAAACAAGACCCCATCTGGAGCGAGTATCTTCAATCCAAACAACCGGTATTAATTGTATTGGGCAACCATTTTTTCTTTGACGATTACAGTGAAAAATTCAAAAGCAATATAACCATTCGCCATGGGCGCGTCAATTCCTACGAAGATTTTAATGCCCTCCAGAGCCAGTTCCCCGAAAATGTGCTTAAGCCTTCCGATGAACCCTATTTCCCTTATCATAGTATCTGGAGTCTGCCTCCGGTGCTGTCAATCTTGAACTCCGTTGGACAAAAACCAATTTTAAGAATGTCATCCTTGATTACTCCCCAGACATTGGGCGAATACAATATCATTTTTCTCGGTAGTATTAAGACTCTTTACATCCTTAAACATACTTTGTCTCAGTCGCACTTTAGTTTCGAAATTCTGCCTCATATCATTACTTACACCAATGGTGATTCTTCTCGCACCTTCCAAACCAATTTACATTCCACCGGATTGAATGAAGACCTCGTGCTGGCAGTCAAACTCCCCGGCCCAGCAGACAATTCCATTTTTATCATCGCTTCTTACCATTCCTTAGGTGCACCGGAAGTCGTCAATCAACTTACTCAGACTAATTTCCGCAAACAAATTGAACAGAAATTTATCGAAAAATACGGCTATATGCCCCACTATTTCGAGATTCTGTTTCGGGTTAATGGCATAGATAAAACCGCCTACAGCACCGAAATGCTGATTTTCAACGAGATCACCAAGGATTAAATCCCGGCTATTGATCTAATTATCAACCCAATCAAGAAAAATTTGTGGGCTAATTAACTTATCGTAATTACTTTTCCGGAATATTTAAAAGTAATGACCGACAGAAATATAGAAAATTCGCCGATTATGAGAGCCCAAGCCATAATCAGCGGAAATCGGTCCGATTGGCGTAGGTATAATAATCCCCAGGCTAACACCTGCTCGTGATCGTCTCCAATCAAAATCACTGAATCCATCCCAGACATTACCGACCATTCCGGACAGACGATAATAAATACCGGAAGTCAAGGGCGCCCGGCATCCCAGCCCGAATACACCCACCATAGAGCCCCACAATTCATCTTGATGATAACCCGGCAAGGCATTTAGTCCGCCTAATCGGAATTGCTCATAGTGATTCAGCACTTTATTCAAGTAACCCAAGCGGAGGGTCGTCGAAAAAGTAAACTTATCATTGAAAGTTTCATAGGTTACCGACTCAACTGATAAACGATCGAATTGCTTTAGGCGATCCCGCTCGATTGAATGTTCATACCGTATGTCGTTCATCCGACCGGATTTAGGTAAATCAGGATTATCAACATTATCAACTAATATCCGTAAAGTCAAACTGCCAACCGAGTAGTCATCACGATCAATGTGGGGAATATAATAAGTCGTGGAATCGGTAATGGTACTTTCCCATTTCAGACCAAAGGCGGTAAGTCCGACCCGTTTGATTTGGATTCCAGCGTTAGCCTCCAGACCGTTTCGGGATAATTGGCCAGATTCGACCCGTTTCCCATCATCATTATAAAGCGGAATACTTTCACTCAAATGATACAATGAAGTATAACCGGTAAAATTTGAACTCAGAATACGAGTCGTCCGCGAGTTCCATTCCGCTCGAAACAAGAGGTCGCTGATTATCAAATTCACCTGATTGTCAATGCCTCTACCCAGTAAGTTTCTATATTTTCCGGAAATAAAGGCACTGGCTTTGCGCTCACTATCATAACGCGCACCGAAACTGAATGACGTGCGTTCGTGTTCCTCGACCTCGACTAATAAATCCGCTCGGTTGGAATCAACCTCAGACAAAGACAGGTAAACATTTTTGAATAATCCAGTACTATATAAATTTTTCATACTAAGCCTTGCTCGCGCCAAATTCCACTGTTCGCCTTCTTTTAATTCCATCTCACGCCGTAAAATATAGGCGCGGGTTGCCTGATCGCTGGAATATCTAATTTTATTAATTGATGTATTATTTAATTTATTTATGGCATTTTCGAGGAAATCTGGTGATCTACGAGTGCTGTCCGAATAAGGTTGTATTTTTCCCCGATATTTTAGACAACTGCGATAGCCACTCTCGATCAAAGAATATAATGAATCAAAATCGGTCGAGGTTATTTGGTCTATCTCTGGTCGAATGAGAACATTGGCTAATTCGAGATTTTTCGTATCAGATGGATAGGCTAAAGTGTTCATCGCCTGCCCAAAAATATCAAATACATTGAAATTTTCCGCCAGCGGCACTATTTTACTACTGACATCCACTGCTACAATAAATTCAGCGCCCAAATCCCGCGCTACATCAATTGGCACATTGTCGGTCAAACCACCATCAGCTAAAAGATAAGGCCCGTACTTGACCGGCTCCAGAACAATCGGAAAAGCCGAACTGGCGGTAACCGATCGGGCTAAATTCCCTTTGCTCAAAACGACCATTTTACCCGTTTTCAAATCGGTGGCGATGATGCGTAGCGGGATTGCCAGACTATCGAAATCCGAACCGGCATAATACTCCGGGTAAATCGTCATTTGAAAAATACGTTCTTGTAACGCCTGAGTAGATAAAAGATTGCGCGGAAATACCACATTGAAATTCTCATCCAACCGCAAAGTAAATAACTCCGGTAAAGTCATAATCTTCTGCGACACAAATTCAATGTCGCGAAATGGCTGGGATGCCAGAACTTTATTCCAGCGAGTTTCAGCAATAAATTCCTCGATTTCTTGCGGCGTGCTTCCACCGGCATACAAGGCACCAATAATGGCTCCAAAGCTGGTCCCAATAATCAGATCGGGATAAAAGCCGATTTCTTCCAGAGCTTTGATGACTCCAATCTGGGCAAAACAACGCGCTCCGCCACCGCTTAACACCAGTGCGGTTTTTGGCCTATTATCCCCGGCCAAAAGGCTCGAACCCAATGCCAGACAAATTATCACTAAGAGCTGTCTGTATGCTATATTTTTCAGTCTTGAGTTCATTGACTTGTTTCGCTCATTTAAGCAACGTCGCGCCTTATGCAATCAACTATAGAAAAATAGCGGCCAGGATTATCGCTACTATTAGACCAGGCAACATATTGATTACCTTGATAGTCTTAATTTCCAGAATGTTAAAGCCGAGACCGATCAGCATTAATCCCCCGACAGCCGTCATTTCATTAATCACCGTTGGATTTAAAACATCACCCAATAGACTGGCTAAAAGCGTCAAACCACCTTGATAAATGAACAAGGGGATCACCGATAGCAAAACTCCGATTCCCAGACCGGAGGCCAAGATCATTGAAGAAAATCCATCTAACAGTGATTTCGCTAATAATAAATTCGGTTTGCCGCCCATCCCCTCTTCAAGAGCACCTAGAATAGTCATTGAACCCATACAAAACATTAAAAAGGCAGTAACCAAGCCTTCAGCGAATTTATCATTATCGCTTTTTAGACGATGCTTGAGATTTTCTCCGAGGTTATTGATTCCTTCCTCTAGCTTACACAGTTCGCCGAGCACCGCTCCCAGTGCACCACTGAACACCATAACCAGAAAATTAGTGGTTTTCAACGCCATACTAAAACCCAGAAATAAGGTAAATAACCCGATCACCTGGAAAACTATTACCGTAAATTTGCGCGGTAATCGGGTATGCAATAACAACCCCAGACTACTTCCCACAATCACCGTCCCAACATTTACCAGAGTACCAACCATAGCGACCTTCTCTCCTAATAGTCGAGAATCTTCAACACTCTCTACCAAATCCTAATCTTAACCTGAACCTTCGCCTCAGCCTTTATTCTCCCCCGGTCCTTCCGGAATAATGATCCACCCCACAATGTAGGTAATCAATAATGGGAAAAATCCGGTTAGAATTGTCGCAAAAACCAGTGCCAGACGAATCAGGTTTGAGTCAATATTGAAAATTTCGCCTAACCCGCCGCAGATTCCGGCTAACTTTTGGTCGGTTCTCGAACGATAGATTTTTTTCATAGCTAATTCTCCGTTAACATTACTCCAATTTTATTAATTATTTTAGAAGTTAGAAAGCAGGATTTTCAATTAATTGTCAGATGATGGTTGCTATTGCCGCTATTTTGAGGTATTAGTCGAAATATTTTTAGATATTTCCGAAATCTTTACAAAATCCAAGTTGGTGATTTTAAAGCAAAAATGTAGTAGATAACAATGAGTCGTCAGAGTTTAACTCTTCCGTTTTTATTGGCATTTTCCCTTATTACCATTTAAAAACGCGGGAAATATCATTGAACAGAACCATCACCGTTAAAATTAAGATTATCGCGATACCAATTTGCTGAATACGCACCTTGGCGTTAACCGAAAGCGGGCGTCGTTTAATGGCTTCGATAATAATAATCAGAAGATGTCCGCCGTCGAAAGCCGGTACTGGCAAGATATTAATTAGGGCTAAATTGAGACTGATAATACCAATCAGATTGAGAATAGAGCCGAATCCAAATTTAGCCGTTTCCCCCGCCAGCTGGGCAATGAAAATCGGTCCGCCAATATTTTTAATAGATTCTTCGCCGGTAATGAGCATCTTCAAGGAAATTACGGTTATCTTGAGCCAATACCAGGTATTTTGCCAACCATTCCCAAGCGCCTCAAAAAATTTTGCCGGACGATGATCCATCGTCGGCGAAATTCCAATTAAACCGACTTCGACTAATTTAGAACCTTTCAAAATTTTATTGGCAACCGGCATTACTTTCTTTTCGTGAATCGTACCAGCGCTTTGCCATTTAATTAAAATAGAATCATAAGGATGACTATGAATTAATTCGGTCATACTGCTCCAGGATTCAACGGCTGTACCATTAATAGCCAGAATCACATCACCGGCTTTGATTCCCAGCGAATCCGCCGGTAAACCTGGAGCAATGCTTTCTACAATCGGTTTATCAACCGGTTCATAAATTCCCTCGTGCATAGTTAACCCGCTGAAAATCACGAACGCAAAAAGGACATTGAAAATCACACCACCGGAAATAAAAAGTATTTTTTGCCAGGTATTTTTACCAGCAAATGTCCATGGTTCCTTACTTTCGGCGGCGGTAGTATCAAGACTCTCGTCAATTACGCCGGTGACTTTGACATAACCGCCGAGAGGAATGGCCGATAGCTGGTATTCGGTTTCGCCAATTTTCTTGCTGATTATTTTTGGCGGAAAACCAATCGAAAAGACCTCGACCCGCATACCGGTAAGTTTGGCAAAAACAAAATGCCCCAATTCGTGGGCAATCACTACTCCGCCAATCACAATCAAAACCGCTAAAATAGAATATAGCATCTATAACTTCCTTTCATTATCTTGCAAAATTATCAAAAAATTCCCGCGCTATTGGTTCAACATTTAAAATATCTTCTATACTCGGTTTATCAATAATTGGAATCTCAGTCAGCGCTTTTTCAATCGCATTGGTGATTTCCGTAAATCCAATTTTCCCATCTAGAAAAGCATAAACGGCCAGTTCATTGATCACATTCATAATCGCCGGGGCTGTGCCACCCCGTTTCAAAGCCTCAAAGGCAATTCTCAGAGCCGGAAACTTCACCGGTTCCGGCGCTTCGAAGGTCAGCGCACCGAGTTTAGCCCAATCAATTTTTTCCCAAGTAATTGGCAAACGCTCCGGATAACCAATAGCATATTGAATCGGCAAACGCATATCAGGTAAACCCAGCTGGGCTTTGATCGAACCATCGCAAAATTCCACCATCGAATGAATAACCGATTGCGGGTGGATTAAAACCTCGATCTGTTCCGGTTCGACGCCGAATAACCAAAAAGCTTCGATAATCTCAAGACCTTTGTTCATCAACGTCGCTGAATCAACGGTTATTTTCCGTCCCATTGTCCAGGTCGGATGACGCAGAGCTTCAGCCGGGGTTATATCTTTGAATTCTGTTAAAGGCCGCGTGCGGAACGGTCCGCCGGATCCGGTCAAAATCAAACGCTTAATACTGGCTTGGTCCTCTCCAGCTAAACACTGCCAGATGGCACTATGTTCGCTATCAATCGGTAAAAGACTCTGTCCGCCTTTTCTAACCAAATTCATAATAATTTCACCAGCCATAACCAGAGATTCTTTATTAGAAAGAGCAATGTTACGACCAGCATTTAAAGCCCGATAGGTCGGTTCTAAACCCGCCATTCCGACAATCGCATTCACTACCAAATCAACATCCTGCCGTGCGGCGATTTCCAGTATGCCATCTTTACCGGCTAATACTTCAATATTCGTTCCGGAAAGATTTTCCTTTAATAATCGGTATTGCGATTCATCGGCAATGGCGACTGCCTTCGGGTGAAATTGCTTCGCCTGCTCGATTAATAAAGTCACATTGCGACCAGCAGTCAGGTAGTTGACAGCAAATTTATCCGAACTTGCCGAAATCACTTTTAATGCATTGACGCCGATCGAACCGGTCGAACCCAGAACCGAGATTTTTTTAATTTTACCTGCCTCTGCCATTCTAGAAGCAACTTCCTATCGCGATACCACCGGAAACACTTTTCGCTGAAAAAGTTAGATTGGTACCAATTTGAAAATGATCACCTAGATTGCGCTGAAGCGCAGTATTTACCAGCATAAAATCAATATTTTTTCTCGTTTTGTAATTATCAGCCGAATTCGCATTATCGGTAACGTGAATTCCGACTTGGGTAAAATGAGCCGTTCCCGCAATGGAAAAAAGCCATTGATTGAACTGAAATATTTTCAAATAACCCAAAGACATATCTAAATAATGAAAATCGAGTGGGCCTTTAGTATGGACAACTCCGCCAATAATTTGATTCGGCTGGGCTGGTTTACCCCAGACATAAGCGAAATAAGTTCCCATCGAATTTAAACTTTCCTCCTGCCAGCGGCCGCTACCAAGTTGCCCGGCTAAAATAATATCGGGAGTAGCATTTAAAGCCATACCAAAAGTTGGTAACCCGGTTAGATTCGAAGCCGAAGCCAGTAAATCTGGCCAATTATAACGGGCACTAACTAATACACCCGGATTAGAAGGACGGCTCAATAGAATAACAGGTAATTCTAATCCGGCACATAATTTGGGCAAAATATTTTGTAATCTACCCCGCACATGGTCTCTGGGTAGTGCGGTTAGGTCAAGTTCACCGGCTGATAAATTGACCGTAATCAGGAGTAATCCAGCAAATCGTAAATATTTTAAATTTTGAAATTGCTGAATGTTCAATATCAGATAATGCCACGTGAGCTTTTTTTAATGAATTCAACAACATTGCGTACTTCCGGAATCATTAATTCCGGTGTTTCTTCGATTTTCTTAATGGCATCGGAAACATTGTACTTACTATTATAAATCAAAGTATAGGCTCGTTTCAAAGCCAAAATAGTTTCAGGAGGGAAATTACGTCGTTTTAATCCCACTCGATTCAAGCCTTCGTATTGAAGTGGCTCACGCGCCGCCATAATATACGGCGGTACATCTTTGGAAACACGATAAAGCCCACCGATAATCGAATGCTGACCGATCCGGCTAAATTGCTGGACACCCACTAAACCGCCTACAATAACCCAGTCCTCTATCTCGACATGTCCGCCTAAATTAACAGCATTCGACATAATGACATGATTACCGATAATGCAATCATGAGCAACATGCACATACGACATTAATAGGCAATCGGAGCCGACAACGGTCTTCCAGTGTTGAACCGTTCCCCGGTGGACTGTGGCAAATTCGCGAATGACCGTTCGATCACCGATTTCGGCGGTGGTTTCCTCACCGGCGAATTTCAAATCCTGAGGAACTTCGGAAATAACGGCATGATGAAAGATTTTACATTCGCGACCAATTCGAGCTCCGGATGAAATCACTACGTGGCTTCCGATCTGACAGCCATCACCAATCTCGACATTGTTGCTGATTATACTGTAAGGCCCAATCGAAATATTTTCACCAAGTTGAGCTTGAGAATCAATAATAGCAGTAGGATGAATTTTATTCATATTTTATAAATCCACCAGCGAGGCCATCATATTGGCTTCGACAACGACTTCATCATTGACGAACGCGACGCCTCGCATTTTAAACACTGATAAACGTGACTGAACCATTTTAACTTCAAGGCGAATCTGGTCGCCAGGCACTACCGGCTTCCGAAATCTAACCTCATCCAATCCGGTAAAATACAATAAAATCTTTTCGGGATTTTCTATCGTATTTAAAAGCATAAAACCGCCAGCCTGCGCCAGGCATTCCAGCACCAGAACTCCCGGCATAATGCGTTTGACCGGAAAGTGTCCCTGAAAGAATGGCTCATTGATACTAACATTTTTAATAGCAGTGACTGACTCACCAGGAACCATATCAATAATTTTATCCACCATTAAAAACGGAAAACGATGTGGTAAAATGCGTTCGATGCCGCTAATATCGAATATGGCGCCTTTGACTTTGCTCTTCTGGAATTTTTTACTAATCAGAACTTTTTCGTATTCTTTGCGGATTTTCCGAACAAAGTTAACGTTATGGGCGTGGCCACTTCTGGCGGCGATAACGTGCCCCTGGATTGGAACACCGAGTAGAGCGAAATCTCCGATTAAATCAACAATCTTATGGCGCACGGCTTCATTGTAATAACGCAATTCGACTCCATTCAGCGTACCACCTTGACCAATTGAAATGTCACTGGAAATTCCAAATAATTCCCGAAGGCGTTCAATCTCACCCGGCTCAATATGCCGGTCTACAAAAACTACGGCATTGTTGACATTGCCGCCTTTGATTAAACCGCGGTTTTTAAGTTCTTCTATTTCACTTAACGTGCAAAACGTGCGGGCGGCGGCATAGTCGGTTTCGAATTCTTCCTCCAGCGAATAAGTAGTCGAATATTGCGTGCCAATAGCCGGAATTTCACTATAATCAATCAAAAAAGTTATTTGAAATTTTTCAGCTGGCGTGATGTGAATATCAACATGTTTTTTCGGATCGGAATAGGTCAGAATCTTATCTATAACCAAAATCTCTTGCTCGGCTTCCTGTTCGATAATTTCAGCCCGCTTCAGAGCTCGCACAAATTCTATGGCGCTCCCGTCGCAGACCGGTGGCTCGATGTTATTTATTTCAATTATGATATTATCAATTCCCAAACCGGCTACCGCCGATAAAACGTGCTCGACCGTGTGAACTTGAACTCCATTCTGAGAAAGAGTCGTACCCCGTGAAATGTCGGTCACATGATTGATATCCGCGAGAATCTCGGGACAATTTTCGACATCGGTGCGCACAAATCTAATCCAATAATTCTCCGGCGCCGGCTTAAAAGTAACCGTGCTTTTTACACCGGTATGTAATCCAATTCCAGAAATCGAGACTTCGTTTTTAATGGTTCGCTGATGGCGTGACATAACTTATCCTATATTTTTCCTTTTCTGTAATTCCATTTCCACTTTCTTAAGACGCTCTTTTATTTCCGGTAAAGAACGAATGTGAGCTAACTCCTGAGCGGCTTTCAAGCGCTCCTGAGCCGGTGAACCAAACAAAAATATCCCCGCAGGGACATCTTTGGTGACGCCCGATTGGGCTGCAATCATAACTCCCGAACCAATATGCAAATGACCGGCAATGCCGACCTGACCACCGACACTCACCTGATCTTCAATAATCGTACTGCCGGCAATTCCAACCTGAGCGGCGAAGAAGCAATATTCTCCAATTCGGACGTTATGGGCTATTTGCACCAGATTATCCAGTTTAGTACCGCGGCCGATGACTGTGTCACCGATTGTCCCACGATCTATGGTTGAATTAGCGCCAATCTCTACTTCGTCGTGAATTACTACCCGGCCAGCCTGGGGAATCTTCTCGATTCCATTTTCGACGCGCACAAAACCGAAACCATCACTACCAATAACAACTCCAGAATGAATGCGCACTTTCTGACCAATTACACATTTATGATAAATACTAACATTCGAAAAAATAACCGTTTCGCTACCGATAATTACATATTGGCCGATATAACAGTTCCCCATGATCGTGACCCTGTCACCAATTTCCGCACCCGATTCTACGACAACAAACGGTCCAATATAAACATCACTCCCAATTTTAGCATCCTTAGCAATCACAGCTGTAGAATGAATCATAGGAGTCGGTAAAGGCAACTCCGGTCGAAAACGAGCGAGAACAATCGAAAAAGCGAGGTTGGGATTCTTTACCAATATCAAATTAGGAAAATTGCCGTTGAAATTCTCATCTACTATTACAGCTGTCGCCAAAGTGCTTGCCAGATATTTCCCATATTTCGGGTTGGCTAAAAAAGTAATCGTACCGCTTTGAGCGTGCTGAATTTCGGCAACATCATTAATAAGGACATTCTCGTCGCCTTTGACTGCGCCGTCCACTAGCCGGGCAATCTGCCCTAAGGTTAATTGCATACTTATTGAGTACGTTTTAACTCATAGATAACTTTGTCGGTAACGTCATGAGCTGGCTCGGCGTACAAAATATTACCGGCAACCGTATCAAAGATATAGTCGTACTTTCCGTCTTTCCCTACTTTGGCAATTACGGTTTTGATTTTTTCCAGTATTGGAGTCACCAATTCAGCTTGTTTTTTGTAAATCTCGCCATCCGGTCCGAGCTTTTCGACCTGAAATCTTTGAATTGATTCTTGCAACTGGCTGATTTCAGTTTCTTTGGTCTTGCGACGCGTCTCACTCATCATCATTTTCTGACGATCGTAATCTTTCTGCAGACTGTCCAATTTGGCAAGCAAACCGCGATACTGATCTTCCAGCTTCTTGGCTTCAATGTCCAATTTAGTCTGCGCTTCGCGCGCTTCATCAAATTCACTCAAGATACGATCTGAATTCACATAGCCGATTTTAATCTGAGCCTGAGCCAGGTCAGATGCTCCGACCATCACCAACAATCCAAGAATAATGAATACTACTTTTTTCACTTTTCCTCCATTAATTTTCATATGTTTTCTGTTAATAAGCAGTACCAAAAATAAAATGGGTTTTCCACCCTTCAGGCTTACCGTAACCGGTCGTACCTTCGGGATCAATATCGTCAAATCCGTAACCAAAATCAATACCTAATAATCCGAGCGCTGGCATATAAAAGCGAACTCCGACACCCACCGAGCGTTTCAGATCAAAAGGGTCTGTATCTCGCATATATTTCCATACATTCCCAGCCTCGGCAAATACCAAGGCGTAGATAGTCGGATTATTCGCAATCGGTACTCGATATTCAAGAGAATATTTCAGCATCGTTTCACCACCGTAGGGATAATAGTAACCGTTGTAATAATAGGTCGGTCCTACTTCATTATCGTCATAACCACGCAGAGCCGTACCGTAAATCATACCACTACCGCCCATAATGAAGCGTTCGTCCGGCGGCACCGCAGTTCCTTTTTTTAACTTATTGATAACACCGAACTCGACATGATTATACAATACCAGTTTCCAGATTGTCGGTAGGTAATAATCCAAAGTAAAAGTATTTTTGGTGAAATGCTCAGTCCCACCTAAAAATCCACCAGTCAGGTTTGTTACCCAGCTAAAAACAGAGCCGGTCGTCGGAAATTCCGGGCGATCACGACTGTCCCGACTAACAACCTGGGTAAGTCCGATACTTGTTGTTCGGGATTTACCTTCTAATACTTCCTTCAGATATGAACTCCCAATGTCGGTATAACTCTTTTTATAAGCTCCGTACGACCAGCTGATCCGAAAGTAATTATCCGGCCAGCGTAAACGTCGGCCCCACCGTAGAGAACCTCCATAAATCGTCAAATTATACGGATAATAGTAACTACTCCCGCTCCCTCTCTCTGAATATGAAACGCTGGCACCGACTAAATTCGGTGAATCGAAAATCCAAGGGTCCGCGAAACTGAGCGCGAGAGATTTATACGGCGTTACCGATGTACTATAAATGGAGTAACTTGTTCCCTGCTGATAACTAATCGCCAGTTGTTGACCGCGCCCACGAAAATTATTGAATTGAAGACCGCCTCCACCCACCAGACCATAAACCTGGCTTATACTGAAAGATAAATTAGCCTGATCAGTTGATTTCTCCTCAACGGTTAACTCTACATCGACAGCGTTTTCGCTAACCGGAATTACATCCGGAACTACATTCCCAAAATAATTAAGCATATAAACTTCATTTTGACTGCGCATTAGCGCCTCGCGACTGAAAATATCACCTGGAAACATTCTCAATTCGCGCCGAATAACATTTTCGTTGGTTTTAGTATTTCCATTAATGTTAATCTGGTCAATCGATACAATCGAATTTTCGGTTATATCAATGGTAAGGTCAATTTCATCCTCAGAAACTGGAACCTCCAGCGGCATAATTTGACAAAATAGATAGCCGCGATCCATATAAGCTCCGTTCAAGCGATCATAAAGAGCTTTTTGCAATATTTCCTCATTATAATAATCACCTGGCTTAATGCCGAATAACATTTGTAATTGTTCGGTCGTAAAAACAGTATTACCGCTAAAATTTATATTGCGATATTTATAACGCGGTCCTTCATAAACATTGATTGTCATTAACATACGCTCTTTATTAGGAGTGTATGAAATCGAATCGGAAATGATTTTAAAATCCCGGTAGCCTTCTTTACGATAAAAAGTGCGCAGTTTCTCTTTATCATCGGTGTATTTGGTTTCATCGAATTCACCGGTGCGCAGGAGAAACAGATTGCGTTGATGAGTGTCTTTCAAAACCCGACGCAAACGACTATCCGAAAAATTCTCATTGCCAATAAAGTTAATCTCGTCAATCCGAACCTTTTTACCTTCCTGAATCTTGAGAATCAGGTTTTTACTGTTCTCTTTGGTGCCGTCGGTAAGTTCAGCCTCAACTTGAGCCAGGAGATAACCTTCCTTAGTATAAAGAGCCTTTACTTTGCGCTTGACTTCGGCTATTAAGTTGGCCGATAAAACCCTTCCCTGAACCAGATTCAGTTCCTCTTCTATTTTGCTTTTCTTGATTTTCTTATTACCCTTGACTTCGAACTTCTCCAAACGCGGATATTCTTCCACTTTTATAATCAGAAATACGCCCTCACCCGTTTCCCTGTCAAGTAAAATTTGAATATCGGAAAACATTTTGAGTTTCCAAAGGCGTTGAATGGCTTGCGCAATATCTTCCTGGGTAACTTTGCGGCCTTCGACTAAACCGGACTGGATTTTAATGCTGGATTCTGAAATAGTCTTATTGCCCTGAACTGCCAGGCCAAGAATCATTATTCCGGTTTCTTCCTGAGCCATTAAAAGCGAGAACTGCATTAATATCAGTACAATAAAGATCAATGACCTGGATTTAATCATACTCAACTTTCTGAAGGACTGGTAATTTGTTCACTGGTTTTTCCAAAACGCCGCTCTCGCTTCTGATACTCCCGGATTGCCAGAAGTAGCTCCTTATTACGGAAATCAGGCCACAAAGTTTCTGTAACATAAATTTCGGTATAAGCCATTTGCCAGAGTAAAAAATTACTGATGCGCAGTTCCCCGCTCGTTCTGATCAACAAATCAGGATCGGGCATACCGCGAGTATATAAATAATCCGAAAATAGCTTTTCATTAATGTCATCAAGACCGATTCGCCCCTCTAATACATCTTTAGCAATGGCACGGGCAGCATCTAATATTTCAACCCGACCGCCATAACTTAACGCTAAATTCAGATTAAGGCCGGTATTTTGACTGGTTTTGGCGACTCCTTCCATCAAGCTCTTCAAGGGATCATCTGGCAAATCTGTTAAATGTCCAATCAAAGTCAGGCGCACATTATTTTTGTGCAATTCATCAATTTCATTGCGGATTGTTCGTAGCAATAGGGTCATAAGAGCTGATACTTCCGACTTAGGACGCGACCAGTTTTCCACCGAAAAAGTGTACAAAGTCAGCACCTTAATTCCGAGTTTACCGCATTCGCGAGTTACTTCCCGAACCGAATTGATCCCTTCGTTGTGGCCAGCTACGCGCGGCAGTCCGCGCTGTTTTGCCCAGCGCCCGTTCCCATCCATAATAATGGCGATGTGCCGCGGTAAGACACCTTGCGTCATTACCTCTTCTCGTAATTTGCTTATTTCCTGATCTTCTTTGGACATTTGTTTCAAAATAAAATAAACTTCAGAAATTATTATATAAAGCCTATAAAGTCAATGAAAACCATTTAAAATTATCGGTAGATTAAATAATCAATAATAAACCGGCTGGTAAAAATAAACCGTTCAATTTTCCTTTTTTCGAGTTAGAGCAATATTCCCAATCTGTGTTTTCTTAATAATCATAACTTCGGCTCATTTTACGGCAAGCAAACTGGATTGTTCCTCGTAAAATGATCCCTTCCCCAAAGTGAGGAGTTAATCAATTCTCATTTCCCAGATTTGGAAAAAATGTTTTGATTAAAACTCGCGCTGTTCTATATTGAATATTAGAAACCTAAATGGTTAAGACAGGAAAAATAAAAGCAAGCGCAGTAAACCGGAGAGTACTGATAGCCGATCAAGACCCGGAATTGCGTCGCACTCTAAATGCCTTTCTCAATGAAAATGGTTACACTTGTCAGTCAGTTAGTGACCGCGATGCCACTTTGCGTCTGCTGGAAGAATCAGAATTCGACTTTTTGCTTATTGATCTGGATTTAGCGAGATATGATGGAAACTCGATTCTGGAAAAAGCTCACACCATCAGTCCCCGAACTTTCATCATTTTAACCACGGCGAATGCTTCTGTCGAAACTGCCATTGATGCTCTGCGTCAAGGCGCTATTGATTATCTGATAAAACCACTTAATCAGCGCACTCTGCTTAACCAAATTAACAAAGCCATTCAGCTTAGAGAAATTCTGGACGAAAATCGTTTCCTCCGCCGGGAAATTCACCGCCAAAATCATATTGACCAAATTATCGGCGAAAGTCCTTCGATTAAAAATATTTACTATTTAATCTCTAAAGTCGCCCGTTCTTCTTCCAATATTCTGATTACCGGCCGGAGCGGAACTGGCAAAGAGCTGGTGGCGCGGGCTATTCACCAAAATAGTCCCCGGTCAAATGCTCCCTTTATTGCTATTAATTGCGGCGCAATCCCGGACACTTTGTTCGAAAGCGAACTCTTCGGTTTGAAAAAAGGCTCATTTACCGGCGCAACTATGGATAAAGACGGTGTCTTTCGAGCGGCGAACGGCGGGACGCTATTTCTCGACGAAGTCGGCGAAATCCCGATTCATACCCAGGTTAAACTGCTCCGCGCCATCGAAAGCAAAGAGATCAAGCCCATCGGCAGTACGAACTCAATGATTGTGGACGTCCGGATTCTTTCGGCAACTCAAAAAGATTTACTCAAGGAAATCGAAGAGGGCAATTTCCGCGAAGACCTCTATTACCGCCTGAATATCGTCGAAATTCATTTGCCCTCACTCTCCGAACGCAAAGAAGACATTCCTCTGCTGGTTGACCATTTTATCCAAACTTACAATAATGAGCTCAAACGCAAGGTATTAGGCGCTGACAAAGATACGATGAAAATTCTAATGGATTATAAATGGAAGGGCGAAGTGCGCGAACTCGAGAATATCATCGAACGCGCCGTCCTGCTCTGCGAAGGTGATTATATTACGCCGCGCGATTTGCCTGCCGGTCTCAGTGAAGGAAAATCAAACTTCTCGGATATCCCAGATGATCTTAAATCTTCTGTACGCAACTTTGAACGCCAGCACATTCTGGGAATTCTACGCCGCGTTGATTTTGATAAAAATAAAACCGCCGAACTACTCGGCATTGGGCTCTCATCCCTCTATCGTAAAATCGAAGAACTCGGCATCGAGCTGTAATTTTATCTCTCACAAAGAACGCCAAGTTTTAAGACAGGATTAACAGGATATATTTGATTGTTAGGCAAGTTTAACTTCGCAGGCTCCGGAGGAGTCTCAGAAGAGAGAGTCCCGTTCGGCGGGACAAAATTTGTTTTGATCTAAAATTCAGAAGATAGAAGTAGAATTAGTTTTGACTATGACTTACCTACCTAAAACCAGAAACCTGTAACCAGTTCCCTCAACCAATCATTCATGCAATCATGCAACCATGCAATCATGCAATTTTCATCTTTTCGTTTTACTTAACCATCTTCAGAGCTTCATATGCGGCGGAGATCATCGGTTCAGCGGAGAGTTCCGCACCGACTGCGCCTTTCATCCAGTAAATTGGACTGATTCGTCCCTGAACGCACATCCTTTCCATTTCTCTGGCGAGATTTTTGCCCTTTATATATTGCTCGATCTGGAATGAAATCAAATGACCCAGCGGGTAATCCGGCAAGTAGAGACCACTATCAATCATATGGGAATAAATTGCCAAGATTTCGGAGTCTTTCTTGCCAATTACCGGATAATAATATTCATTCCAGATTTTCTTGGCAATATCAATCACAGCCTGTTTGAATTCCGTCGGTGTGGCTTCCGGATGTTCATAGAGCCAATGCCAGGCGTCCATATCAACCAGCGCCACCGCCGCAATTTCAGCTGTCTGCCACAGATCATTAAGAGCGGCGAAATGCTCACTCTGTGGATTTTTCTCCGATAAACCTAAAACCTCCAGATTACGCTTCTGGAATACGAAAGCGAAGGCTTCCGTAAAAGCCGTATTCGGCACACCCTGCAATAAAGTATGATCAATTCTATTAAGCGAAAAAACCTGCTCGACGCAATGCCCCAGTTCATGGAGGGCAATATTATATCCTTTGTAGTCCATCCCGTTTTCCGCAACTCGGGTGCGCAGATGCGCATTATCCGAACGGCGAGCGGCTCCCATAGCATGTCCGGAACCGCGGGCTGGATCAACGTCAATCTTAGTTTGCAAGAAATTAGCAGTATTCCGGTCGAAACCGAGTTTCATCAGAATTTCTGGTAATTGCATTTTGAAAGATTCAGCCGTAGGAAATTTCACCCGCGTAATTTTATCGAGTTCGGCTTCAGTATATTGGGACTTAGCCTGAAATTGGTTATACCAGATATCGAATGGCTCCAACTCGCGGCCAAGTCGTTTGGAGATCAATCGTGCGGTCTGCTTAAGTTCCGGCGTAGTCAATACATCAACAAAAAGTTGCCGGACGATGTCTTCGGGAATTTCGCGCTCCTCATTGAAACGGCGTTCGATCTGCGACTTCGAAATCAAGTAGTACGGATCGCAGGCTCGTTCGCCCTGGAAAACGCCAAGCCATCTGGCGTAGCGCGTATCCGATTCAGGTGAATTATCAGAACTGGCACCGCTAACCGTATTTTTAGCGACATTCCAATCCACCGCCGGATTATTGATCACAATTTGGGGAATTTCCTGATTGATGATTTTCAGCATCACTTCATAAATCAATTTCTGCCGAGGGAAGCCGTCCGCCAGCTGATACTGCGCTTTTAACTCATCACGCAAACCCCAGTGCGCAATTAATTTCAGCTCTTCCGGAAAAAGTCTCTGCCCATCATCTGTCAGCAGATTGTGCATATAGATATTATAATTTGAGATATAATTTTCAGCGGCAGTGTAGGCTTCGTAACGTTTCTGATTGTATTTTGCGGGAACACGCGAAGTAAATTTCTGCGCCAGACGCACTTCCGCCCATTTTTGCCGATCCCAGTCGGCGCCTTCCGTCAGAATTTCTTCCAGCGTATAAACCTTGTAATTCAGTAAGACAAAAAACGCAATTTTGGTAGCGTATAGATCATCTTCGACATGGCTACCGAGATTGAAATTGGCCAGTAAATAATCAATCGGTAGAATGGGACCAGTCGACACATCCATATACCATCGTAAATCGCGATTCAATTCAACCAGAACACCACCCATCGTCTCGAAAGTTTTCTCGATATGTTCAAAAGCTTTCGATAATTCAGCCTGATCGGCAATAAAATTATCCAGGCAAAATTGCTTCAGCGTAGTGATGTCGCCGTCTTCAGCCCGCCAGAAATCGCAAACTTGCTCGACGCCAGTTTCAAGTCGGTCACGATTTTCCTCTCCGAATTTTCGGACTAATGCCGAAGTCAACTCAGTTCGCTCTTTTATATCGATCATTTTAGCCCCCGGTTTTTTCTCACCGCAATTATGCATTAAGCTTAATGAAAAGGATAAAAATAAACCTAAAAATACGAGGTTTAACTTTGATAATCGCATTTTAATTCCTCTTATATTTTAAACTTAAGCGATATGAACTTCATCACTGAGTTCGTTGATATCATCGGGCTTGCGCGGGAACCATTGGGCTAGAATTGCGCCGATTCGTTCAATCGCTGATACAACTCCCGAAAGATATTCACCGTTTTTAAATTTTTCAGCCATTTGCTTGGCAATATCGTCCCAGACTTCTTGCTCGACTTTAGCATTAATACCTTCGTCGGCTAAAATCTGGAACTGGTGTTCTTTCAGTAAAATAAGCAGCAGAATTCCGGTGCGGTCGCGAGTCTGCTCCATTCCCAGGTTTTTAAATTCAGCATAAGCCAGCTCCGGTAGACTCATCTTCGCCGATTTTGGTGGCCTTTTTCCAAAAATGGAGACCCTGATTTCACCGGCAGTGTTTTTTTCGGCCAACTCGCAAGCCTTTTTAATGGCATCCAGATCACTCGCTGAGAAATACTTTTTAATCAGGCTCATTTATTCCTCATTATAAAAACGTTTATTTAACCACCATTTTCACCATCTTCCGGAAGCACCTCCGCCGCCAAATCCTCCACCACCGCCGGAAAATCCACCAAATCCACCACCACCGCCGGAACGCCAGCCTCCGCTACCAAACATATTGGAAAAAAACATCGCCCGAAATAGGTTGCGTCTTCCTCGGCGTCCCCCGCCAAGAAAAAGTGAAATAAATAAGATAAAAAAGATTAATGAGGCCAGCGATTTACCACGCTCGGCTTGATATTGTTCCTGCTGATCCGGATCGGCTTGGTATTCATTTTTGGTAGCCATCATAATCGCCCGTAGTCCTTGATCTATTCCCGCATAATAATTTCCGCGGTTGAATTCCGGTGTAATTACATTACGAATAATCTGGGAACTGATTAGATCAGTCAGGGCACCTTCCAGCCCGTAACCGACTTCAATCCGCATCTGGCGATCCTGAAGGGCAATTAATAACAAAACGCCGTTATCCTTATCAGCGGTACCAAGTTTCCACTGATCCGCGACCCGGATTGAATATTGTTCGATGGATTCGCCTTCGAGACTATTGATGATCAAAACCGCAATCTGATTTGAAGTTTCATTCTCGAACGCTATTAGATTTTCTTCGAGGCGACTTATCTGGGAAGGAGTAAGAATTCCAGCTAAGTCAGTTACATGCCGCTTTAAAGGTGGTACTTCAAGCCCAAAAGCCGTCAGGTTAAAAAGTAATAATGCAACTAGAGCTAGGATTCTCCAGTTGCGGGGTTTTATTTTAAGCATAATCCGTTATTAAAATTCGACTTTGGGGGCAACTTCGGCGCCTTCTTGGGCTTCGAAGTATAATTTCTTTTCAAATCCGAATATTCCAGCGAAAATATTGGTCGGGAAACGGCGGATGCGCGTATTGTAAGTCTGTACCGACTGGTTGAAGCGTTGTCTTTCAACTGTAATGCGGTTCTCGGTACCTTCCAATTGCGATTGCAGTGCCAGGAAATTTTCGTTGGCTTTTAGATTCGGATAATTTTCAGCTACCGCCATTAAGCGGGAAAGGGCTGTGCTAATCTCCCCCTGCACTTGCTGGAATTTGGCAAAAGCCTCCGGATCGTTCAGCACTTCCGGAGTAACGTTCAAACTAGTAGCATTGGCGCGGGCTTGAATGACACTTTCTAAAGTCTCGCGTTCGTGAGCGGCATAACCTTTGACCGTCTCGACTAAATTGGGAATCAGGTCGGCTCTCCGCTGGTATTGATTACTTACCTGCGCCCAAGCCTGGTTGACACTTTCTTCAAGCGAAACCAAGTTGTTGTAAATATTGATAATTGCGCCGGCAATCAGTAGAACGACGACAACTACTGCAATTAAGATAACCCAACCTTTTTTCATATTTTTGACTCCTTTTTCAATTTTCAAAGTAATCTAAGAAATTTTCACACATTCGCCAATTACCTAACAAAAAAATAAAACCGGAAATTTTGCTGAATGAGCGAAATAATCGAGAAGCATCATGTTTGGTGATCCGGTAATTGAGAATTAAATTCCGCCGTTTTTTAATGTTATTTTTCTTGGAGCTTCAATGCAAATCGGCATTACCGGACTGCCTTATTCCGGTAAATCAACCCTGTTCGCTACTTTATTAAGTCGCAAAAGCGAGTCCGATTCTTTTCATAAAAAAGAAACCGAAAAAGGGATCGTCAAGGTACCAGACACCCGCCTCGACCGTTTAACAGAAATTTTCCATCCGCGTCGTAAGGTTCCAGCAACTATCGAATACTTGAAAGTGCCGGGTCTGGAGAGCCAGTCATCTGCTTCTAAAGGCTTGCCGGTTCAGTTTCTCGCCAATTTGAAAACCGTGGACGTAATTCTCCTAGTCATCAGAGCTTTCGACAATCCGCTCTATCCGCATCCACTGAACCGCATTGACCCCCAGAGCGATATTAACTTCATCAACAGCGAATTTCTGCTAAGCGACCTAGCCATCGTCGAAACCCGAATCGAACGCCTCGAGAAGCAACTCAGTAAAGCGCATAATCCATCCTATCAGCAAGAACTCGAACTACTTTTTAAATGTCGCGGTTACCTCGAAGATGAAAAACCTCTGCGTTCTCTGGCTCTTTCGCCAGAAGAGGACAAAATCTTGCGCGGATTCCAATTTCTGACCGCAAAACCATTAATCATTGTCCTCAATATAGACGAAAAAGAAATCCAGCAAACCGCCGAAATCATAAAGCGTTACGCCTACTTAAAGACAGCCAATACCACTTATACCGTATTATGCGCCGCACTGGAAAAGGAAATTTCCGAACTCGATCCCGCCGAGCAACCGCTCTTTTTAACTGAACTGGGAATTACCGAACCAGCCCTCAATCGTCTAATCCGCTTATCTTATGAATTGCTGGGTTATATTTCATTCTTCACCGTCGGCGAAGACGAATGCCGCGCCTGGACAATTGTCAACGGCGACAACGCTCAGAAAGCCGCTCGGGCTATTCACTCCGATATTGAACGCGGCTTCATCCGCGCCGAAGTCGTGCATTATACGACCTTATTGGAAAATGGCAGTCTTTCGGCTTGTCGTGCCAAAGGTCTGATTCGCTCGGAAGGACGCGATTATATCGTCAAGGACGGCGATGTGATCGAGTTCCGATTCAACGTATGATGAATTTCTTATCTAACCACGGAGAGCGCAGAAAACGCGGAGTGTTACCGAAAATTATGAATTAAAAACAATCTTGTCTCACCAGAGACTCCTTCGGAGTTAATCTTGTCAAAAACAATCCTGTCAAAACAACTTTTCAAACCAGTTTTTCACCGGTTCCAGTGGTTCGAAACTTTCAACTAGTAGTTCGGGTTTTCTTGCCTCTATGGACAACCGCCATTCCGGATGCCGCAGGACAATCACCGATTGCATTTGATTGACGTGGGCACAGATAAGGTCATGCACAGTATCGCCGACAATGATCACTTTATTCGGCGGATAATCCTCGCTAAATAATTTGTGAGCCTTTTTCAGAGCAAGGCGCGGCAGTTCGTTGCGGTCGGCGCTATCATCGCCGAAAACACCAAAGTCAAAGTAGCGCCATAGATTAAAAGGTGCGAGCTTAATTTGCGCGCCGCGCTGGACATTACCGGTTAATAGTCCCATTCGAACCGGTCGCGTCTTGAGATAATCAAGTAACTCATTTGCACCTGGAAAAATTATTTTATCAGTTGCAACTGGATAGTCATGACTGAAAATTTCAAGGTAGCGGCTTAAAATTTTGGTTGGCAATCCATCGTCTTTAGGTGGAATTCCAAGTTGGTTGAGAGCATTGGTAATAATTAGCGGATCGGTCAAACCAGTCAAACGGTTATCTTCAAATATAATCGGGTATCCGGTAATCTCGAAAATAGCTTGTTTAAGCGCTTTCCGAGGAGAAATTCCGGACTTGATTAGCGTGCCATCAATATCTATTAGAACGAGAAGTTTATTATTGAACATCATATAACTTAAATCGCATCCAGTATTCAATCCAATTTTTCAGATAGGTTTAGATGGGGGCAAAGTTTTCAGGTTTCACTACAAAAATCAAATTACCTTGACAAAATCCGAATATTTTGGGAAAATGGCAAGGTTTTTCTGTTTGGCTTTTACCTAAAAAATAATTGCAGGTCTCGGCTCAAAATGATAATTTCCACGCCGATTTACTTAGTATTGAGATATCGAATGCCAAAAGACTTTGAACTGATTATTTTCGATATGGACGGGACTCTTTATCCCGTTTCAGCGGAAATGGATTCCATTTATCCGATTGTGGCTCTCGAATGTGCCGCTAAATCAGTCAATCGTCAGCCATCGGAAATCAAAGTTGATTTCGAACAAAAACGGGCAGAACTGTCGCGCTATTTAAATGGCACTCCTACCAGCACTTTGACTTTAATGTATTTCTATGACGCCGATATGCACGCTTTTGAAAGGGAAGTAACTCGACGCATTTCGACTAAGAAATATATTCAGCCGGATGTGCGCACAATTAAGGTTTTAGATACCATCAGGCAATTCTATCCAATTTTCCTTTTTACTACTAATAACCGTCTCACGGCTGATAAGATTCTTAGTCAACTGCAATTAGCTGATTATTTTCCGCCGGAACAACGTTTCACCTTTACTGATATCAATGCTCTGCCGATTAGCAAGGCCGAAAAAATCAATTTTATGAAGCCGTCAACTAAAGGTTTAGAGTATATCCTGGAAAGATGCGGTGTTCCGGCTAATCGCACACTTATGGTCGGTGATTCGATAACTATGGACATCGAGCCCGCCAGACGGCTTGGCCTGGCAACCTATCACGTTACCGAACCGGCGCAACTTTATGCCTTACCGGAATGGTTAGAAATTGAGCACAATGATAAAAAAATTTAGGTTATTAAATCTATTGACAAAAAAATCTCTAAAAATTGCTTGCATCTTAGTTGAATCTATTTTATTTTTTACTTGTATTATGATTAATTGAAAGAAAATTTGAATCAAATGATTTATCAAGGCATTGTAATTAATTCAAAATCGGCATCTTCGCGCAACTATGTAAAAGTTGCTAAGATCGCTAAGAAACCCGATTTGTAACCCCCTGATAGAATGAATGTATTTTTATACATAGGGGGTCCGAATAGTAGACCCCCTTTTTGTTTTTTAGAACCTAAAAAGTGAGGAAGTTATGTTTAAAGGATTAGGAACAGCATTGATTACGCCTTTCACTGAAAATGGAGAGGTTGATTACGATGCTTTCCGAAAATTGATTCATTTTCAGATTGATGGTGGAGCTGACTGTCTGATAGTGCTGGGAACCACCGGAGAAGCTCCGGCTATTTTAAGCGATGAACGCGAAAAGATTATCCAGTTGGCTATTAAGGAAACCAATCAGCGCATTCCAGTAATTATTGGAACCGGTTCAAATTGCCTCGATACCGTTTTGAAATATAATCGTATGGCGGAAGAACTAGGCAGCGACGGAGTATTGATCGTCACGCCTTATTACAATAAAGGAACTCAGGAATCAATTTTCCAGTATTTCCGATATATTGCCGAACGCACCAAATTACCGATTATCGTCTATAACGTTCCGTCTCGCACTGGTTTCAATCTCCTACCGGATACGATGTTTCGGATTTTCAATGCTTGTCCCAATGTCATCGGAATTAAAGAAGCCAACTCCGATTTTGCCCAATTAACGAAGTTAATGGCTAGTCGGCCAGAAGGTATGTTGGTCTATTCCGGAAATGACGATATTACTTTGCCGTTTATGGCGCTCGGAGCCGAAGGGGTCATTTCTGTCGTTGGCAATATCATTCCATCCGAAATGAAGCAGTTGACAGTACGGATGGCGGCCGCCGACCTGGACGGCGCACGCGAAATTCAAAATCGCTATCTGGATTTAATCAATGCAATGTTTGTCGAAGTAAACCCGATACCGGTTAAATATGCGGCATCACGCCTGAATCTGTGCCATAATGTTCTCAGACTACCGTTGATTCCGCTATCGGAGAAAAATGCGCAGATGGTATCGAACCTAATGCAGGCCAAAGGACTAATATGAAATATGGTATAGTTGGCTTTAGTGGCCGAATGGGTCACGAAATAGATGACCTTTTTCTTGAAAAAGGTCACCAGTGCGTCCTTCAAATTGACGATAAGACTGAAAAAATCGAATCGGCCCCGGAGGTGATTCTCGACTTTTCGCTACCATCCGGTCTCGAAAAAACCATAATGCAAGTCAGAAAATATAGTTGTGCGTTAATCACCGGAGTTACCGGTTATACCGCTGAACAAATGGAAGCGATTCGCACCCTTGGTCAAGAAGTGCCGGTAGTGCAGTCTTTCAATTTTTCTCTTGGCATCCAATTAATGTTGAAAATGGTAAACCTACTAAAGGAACCACTCAAAGATTGGGACGTGGAAATCGCCGAGACTCACCACCGCTTTAAAAAAGACAAACCCAGCGGTACCGCCAAAATGCTAGCTGCAGCTGTCGGACGAGAAGTGCCGATCAGCTCGTTTCGTTTAGGAAATGTGCCCGGCGACCATTCGATCGCCTTTGGCAGTTTGGGGGAAATTATCACGATATCTCATCGCACACTCTCACGAAGAGCATTTGCGGAAGGGGCATTGCTATCCGCCGAATTTGCCATCCGTCAAAAATCAGGTTATTTTACATTTACGGATGTTTTGTCACAGAAATGATTCAGGATCGGATAGACTTCCGTTTATATCTTCTTAAAAAGTTTATCGTAAATCTCTAAACTCTTCTTAGAAAAAATCGAATTTCAATAACGGATAAAAACAATGAGCGATTGGCTAGCCAGATTTGGGTTATTAATTCATTCTCACCATTGATTATTTCAATTTTTCTGTCTATAATTTCGCCGTATGGATAAAAACGCTCACGAATTATTTGAAGTCACCCTTTCTGAAACCCGGAGTCATTTATTAGCCTCCACTACCGATGGAATTGCGGTCGAAATGATCGAACGCCTTGGAGAAGTTGACTTCGGCCAGATTGTCAAGATTTCCGAAACACTGGTAGACAATTTCGGCCAAAATGCCCGCTTTAACCGCAATATGATCAAGAAATATTTCAATTATCCAGAAACTCTACCCTTCGTTATTCGCCTTAATGGTGAAATCGAAGGTTTTATTATCGGGGTTCCGCTTGAATATTTCTCCAAAGAAAGCTGGGCACAATGCGACGAAAATCTTGGCAAGAACAATACGATTTATACTTATGCCTATATCGTACGGAAAGAACATCGAGCACTGGGATTATCCAAAATGCTTAAGCGAGTTTACCAAAATACCTTGAAACGTCGCGGCTTTCTATACATCACCGGTCACGTAATGCAAGGCGTGACGGCTGGTTTTACCCGCAATTATCAAATCGTCCGGCAATTCGATAACTGGAATAACACCGGCTTTACTTTCGATTACTACCGCTCGGCACTCTAAAATAATCTGTTGACGTTTTCATTAAACCATTTTTAAAGCCTTCTTAATGCATGATTGCATGATTGCATGATTGCATGGTTGCATGGATTTATGAATGGTGGGTTTGGTAGCCGGTTACTGGTTACGGATTAACGGTAACAGGTTTCGGGTTTCAGGTTACTGGTTACAGGTTTCTGGTTTTAGGTAGGTAAGTCATGGTCAAATCTAATTCTACTTCTATCTTCTGAATTTTAGATCAAAACAAATCTTGTCTCACCAGAGACTCCTTCGGAGTTAATCTTGTCTATAAATAAAAAACATCTCGTCCCGCCGAGTGGGACTCTCTCTTCTGAGACTCTTCCGGAGCCTTCGGAGTTAATCTCGTCTATAAATCAAACAAATCCTTAGTATTAATTGATATGTAAATATTTATTTGAATTACTTACCAAATGTGGTAAGTTATTCATATGAAATTTGAAACGTTACGCCAAAAACTGCAAAAACGACCATTCTTTGAATCCTTAGAAATCGAAACGCTTTTAGGTCAATCAGAGCAAGCGGCTTTGCCCCGCATTTCACGCTGGGTAAATCAGGGAAAACTAATCCAACTCCGTCGCGGAAAATACCTTTTGCCACCTCAATACCAAGTACTTTCGGCTAATCCGTTTTATATTTCCAATTATCTCTATTGTCCTTCTTATGTCAGTCTTTACACGGCTTTGCAATATTATGGCTGTATTCCAGAAGCTGTAAAGGTAATTCAAGCCGTTACCACCCGCCAGACTGCGAGTTGGGAAACTGCTATCGGACGGTTCCAATACTTCAGCATCAAACCGGAACGTTTTTTCGGTTATACTGAAATAAAATTCGGGAATGGTGAACAACAGAGAGCCCTGATAGCGGATTTAGAAAAGGCCCTAATTGACGTTTGTTATTTCTCACCAGGAGAATGGAACTTGAATCGCTGGTCGGAGTTGCGTTTGCAACACTGTGAGCTTATTAATCTCGAGCGATTGCGTGATTATTCCGCTCAAATGAAAAGTATTAAAATCGAACGCAGTATTGATCAATTAATTGAACTTCTTCGACGTCAGGAGTTTTTATGAAAAGCCAAGCCCGCACAATTATTCAAGATGCCGCAACACCTCATCAGGCTCAACTCCTATTACGGGAATATTTACAACACCTAATCCTGCGGCAGTTGTTCGAGCAAAAAATTCTTCAAAAGTGGATTTTCCACGGCGGTACGGCTCTAAGGATGATTTATGGAGCTAACCGATTCTCCGAAGACCTTGATTTCCATTTGCTTGCCCCTGAAACCGATTTTTCTTTAATTAATCCCGTTAAGAAATTGTGTAAACAACTAGCGCTTCAAGGCTATCGGATTTCAGAACCACGAATTGATAACAAAATCGTTCAATCTGTTTTTATTAGATTTGAAGACCTTTTATATGAGTTCGGTTTATCACCTAATAGCAATTCTAAACTTAGCATCAAGATTGAACTCGATACCTCCCCGCCTGACGGTTTTCAATATGAGAAAAAATTGGTTAATCGCTATTTTCCTTATTCGGTAAATGTTCACAATCTGCCGACTTTTCTATCGGGAAAAATTCATGCGTTACTACAACGTCCCTATACTAAAGGACGTGATTATTACGATTTGATTTTTATTTTATCTCGCTGGCAGGATATAACGCCTAATATTACCTACCTGCAAAACGCGTTGAACCAAACTAATTATCAAGGAGAAAAGATTACTCTTAATAATTGGCGCAAAATACTGGCTGAAATAGGAGAAAACACCGATTGGAACGCTGTTATTCGGGATATAGAACCATTTTTAGAATCGAAAGCTGACCTGCAGTTTCTAACTCTAGAAAATCTACTGAGTGTGTTGAAATAAAAATTGCATGGTCGCATGGTTGCATGGTTGCATGATTGCATGGATGTATGAATGGTGGGTTTAGTAGCCGGTTACTGGTTACAGGTTTCGGGTTACTGGTTACAGGTTTCTGGTTCTCGTCGGTAAGATGCTGATAAATTAAATGACGCTTCTATTTTTTGAATTACAAATCGAAAAAATCTGTTTAATCTTGTCTAAAGATTAAACATATCTTGTCTTAAAAAATCTTTCGCGGGCAAATTTACAATTTACTAAGTAAGACTTCTACGATGCGTTCGGCGGCATGCCCGTCCCAGTATTGTGGCACTTTTCCGGTTTTACGTTCGCCATTTAAAATAGCGTAGGTACGTTCTAATACTTTCTGCGGATTCGAACCAACCAATTCATTAGTGCCTTCCCAAATTGTGATAGGACGCTCGGTATTTTCTCGTAAAGTTAAACAGGGAATGCCCAGAACAGTAGTTTCTTCCTGTATCCCGCCCGAATCGGTTAAAACTAAAAAAGCATTCGCTTCTAATTTCAGGAATTCCAGGTAACCAAGCGGTTCGGTGATAATTAGATTCCTGGCACTCTCCAGCATTCCATTCAAACCAAATTCGCTTAGCATTTTGCGGGTGCGTGGGTGCATTGGAAAAATGACCGGTATCCGTTCCTGAATCTGGCATAGAACTTTGATCAAGGCCTGTAAAGTCTGTCCATCGTCAACATTTGACGGACGATGCAGAGTAACCAGGATAAATCCATTCTTTTCAATCGGTCTGCTTAATGTACTGGAGTTAAATGGATACTTACCATCCAAGTTCAATTGTTGTGCTTTAGGCAGATAATAATTCAATGAATCAATCATCGTGTTGCCGACCAGAAAAATTTTATCAGGTGGAACGCCTTCGGCTAATAAGTTCTCGTCGGCATCTTTACTGGTAGTAAAAAGATAATCGGCAATTCGGTCGGTTACAATACGATTAATTTCTTCCGGCATTGACCAATCGCCACTACGGAGACCGCCTTCAATATGACCGACTTTGATATGCAATTTTGCGGCAACTAAGGAACAAGCCATAGTCGAATTGACATCCCCAGCAACTAATACCACATTCGGTTTATCGGATAAAACGGCTTTCTCGTATTCGATCATTATCTTGCCGGTTTGTTCGCCATGCCGGCCGGAACCAACTCCCAGGTAAACATCTGGCTGAGGCAATTCCAGTTCCCGAAAGAAAATGTGCGACATTTTTTCGTCATAATGCTGACCGGTATGCACCAGACGAACATGGAATTTTGCGGGATATTTTTTAAGTGCTCGGTAAACTGGAGCGGCTTTCATATAATTCGGTCGCGCACCGACGATAAGGTCAATTTTCACTAATACTCCTTTCTGCCCACGAATGACAAAGGCTAAGGTTAAGGCAAAGGTCAAGGTTAAAAAAATTGGTAATAATACTGGTAACAGGTTTCGGGTTATTGGTTGTATGGTTGCATGATTGTATGGTAGGGTTAACTAGTTACTAGTTTCAGGTTTCTGGTTTCTATTAGTTGGTGAAACATTAATAAACACAATATAACTTCTATTTTTTAAATTCTAAATCAAAATTATCTTATCAATCTTGTAAATCTTGTCAAAAAAACTCCTGCATCGTTTCGCAGACATCATAAACCAACCTTGCCATTTAAATTTAAATACGCTCCAATAGTCAAGATAACACTTCGCTCATTTTTATTACTATGATTTACATTCTTGATCGTTTCATAAGTTAGGCCGGCATAAAGGTATTTACCATAATCTGGCATCCAGGTAACTTCCAGTCCTACGTCATTGGTCGTCTGAATTATGCCGGTTGGAAATTTCTCCGAATAACCTTGTGCGACAGTCAGAGTATCCCATGGTGAATCCCAGGGTTTATTCAAATCACCTTCACCCTGTCGAATGTGGTCGAATTCTAAAGCAAATTGTAAGTTCTTATGATATTTACGAACGAGTACGTTAAAACGGTCTAAGTCACTACCCAGTTCGTAACCGATCGGCACATTGCGATGTAAAAACCACTCGCTTCGCGTAGGTGTTTTATAGGTGCGATTGGTAATAGCGGTGTACTCCATTCCCAGATAAACGCCTGGGATTTTGAATGGATCGGCAATATCCATTCCTAGAATGCAACCGACTTCATTGGGTTCAAGATCGCCTGGTTCTTCTTTATCGAATTGAATGTCATCAACTAAAAATTCACTATAAACGATCCAGTTCCGGCCGGTATAACTGAGTTCCAGCGTCCCGAGCGTATTGCCATCGAGATCGGGACCATTCAATTGTTCACCGTGATAGAGCAGAAAAGGATTCAGGTAAGCGAACTCAAGGTTCCGGGCAGTACCGGTATATAACATAGCTTCCGTTAAGCCGATCGCCCAATTTCCCAGATAGAAACCGAGGCGGTGAGCCGAAAGATAACGTTCGACGTCTCCCATCTTATCAAGTTTAGCAGTGATTCCTTGAAAACTGAGATGTTTCAGGAAAATATCGAATTTTAAATTATCTAATGGGCGCGCCGCAGAAGAGAATAATAAAGAACTATTGCGACCCGGCCCGAAAACTATATAACTGCGTCCGGCGGTCAGACGGAATGCTCTTGTACTCCACATCAAATAAGCTTGCTCCGTATAACCGGAAAGACCACGCCATTCTTGGCCGATATAATCCGGGTTCTCGGCCACAAAGGGATCAAGCGTCATAACATTGGTGAGACTGAGATTTTTGGTCACAGAAAGCGACCCAAAAGTACGCAGCTGGGGATAAAGCTTGGGCTGCGGCTGATTCTGATAATCCAGGTTGATTTTGACACCATAATGTAAAGCTGATTGATCACTTTCGATCTTTAATAGGTCATAGATCTTGCGCTTTAAATTTATAACAAGGTCAGTATCGGCTGGAGCATAAGCAGCCGCAATTCTACCTATTAATAAACGTTGAGTTGCTCCGGCTGTGGCATAGCTATCTGATTTTAACTGAAGTTTTAGTGATTGCGCAATTTGAATGGTCGAAAGCGGCGTATGATTCAAATCGAGATCTTGCAAGAACCCACTGGCTTGTAAATAGAGTAAGTCGTCATAAACTTTTTCATAAGGAGAGATATAATACTGCGGCAATGCCATAGTTGTCAGAGTTATTATGCTTAGCAATAAGGCTAAATTTTTTTTGTTCATCATCTTTTTCTTTCTTCCATCAATTTTATTGGAAACACGACATATTTTAACGCACGAAAGCGAAAGACCAAAGAGGAAAATCAAGTATTCTTTCACGGACATTAAATGCTATTATCCACGAACTGCACGAACCGCACGAAATAAAGTCTGAAGGCAGGAATGCATGGATGCATGAATGCATGAGTGCGTGGATGAGTGATTGGGTTTCAGGCTACGGGTCTCGGGTTACGGGTAACGGGTAACGGGTTACAGGTTACAGGTTACAGGTTACGGGTTTTTAACGCTAATACATTGATAATTTAAACAATGCTCCTATCTCTTTAATTATCAATCGAAGAAATCGTGTCAATCCTGTTAAAAAAATTCACGTGTAGAATCTAAAGTCTAACCATGATAAATCGCAGGAATGCATGGATGCAGGAATGCATGATTGCATGATTGATTCGTTGGGTTGCCGGTTACTGGTCACTGGTTACAGGTTACTGGTTACTGGTTACGGGTTTTAGGTAGGTAAGTCATGGTCAAATCTACTTCTATTTCTACTTCTACTTCTATCTCCTGAATTTTAGATCAAAACAAATCTTGTCCCGCCAAGCGGGACTACTTTGAAGTCAATACTGTCTAAAAATACCTTTAACGCTTTTTCGCGTATTTCGTGGGCATTCATTACGGCATTATTAACCGTGATATAAATCACTATTACATTCTAATTCACACAATATCATTGACTTATAATTACTAATCAAGTGGTTATAATTATTACCCAAATATTTTATTTTTAAATATTGTATAAAAAATTCTATTGACATATTAAAAATCTATGTATAGATTAAGCATAAGTTAAAATGGCTATGAGAAAATTAATATTTAATAAAGGAGGTTATTGTGAAGGAAAGTAAGTTCTTTTCTGCCTTAGTTTTTGCTATTGCTTTTATGCTCGCTTTAACGGTCAACTCTTTCGCACAGGAGGAGGTGCCTCCCGTCGAAGAAGAAGTCGTCGAGGAAGAAGTCGTTACAGAAGAACCAAACGTCTTCAAGCCCAGCTGGATTGCAAAGGCTTATTTGAATTTTGGCCCAATCGAACCGTGGGGAAATCCAGGTACTGGTGCAATATTTAATACAGGTATGCGAATTCAGGGTGGTGCTCAACTGAATATTGGTAATTGGGTAAAACTTCCTCTAGTTCTTCAACCGTTGACGGCTGAAGTTATGGTTGGCTATGGAATGTGGAATGCTCAACCTCAGTACGAAAATCAATACACGGATGCCTCAACTAATGTCATTTCAATTCTGGCACTTGGACGTTATGATCTAACCGATTTGATTATGAAAGCCATCGGATTTGAGTATCCGGCACTGGGTATATTCGTTGTTGCTGGTCTGCAGTACAATTATCAATCCTGGGATTTCCCGAACTGGACGAGAGAATTCGACCCGGCCTCTTCTTTCGGACTTAACCTGGGACTTGGAGTAAAATACAACCTGCAGAGTCTGGTTGGAAAACCGGTTGAGATTGATCTGCGTTTCACCCAGGGCGTCTTTGTAATGGGCGATGTCAAAGATCAGAACGGCGATCCTTTCTATCCTGATGCTGATTACCAGCATACTGAAAATGGTTTCCTGCTCGGTGTTGCTTACCCGTTCTAAGGTTTTATCGAAAATCAATAGAAATAAAAAGTCCCGATTTTCGGGACTTTTTATTTTTTAAGCCGATTAAAACTTAATCTCAATAGAGCGTTACTATTCTAACTGGATAATTTAAAAACGATAGTATCCAGCACTTCAGGCGTATTGGTAAAACTCAACGGCGCAGTAATCGGATTAGGTTCATTAGGTCCGTAAACTTTTCTTAGTCTACCAAATAATATCCCGAATTGACGGTCATTTTTAAAATATCCAATAGATTTCAGCCGCAGTAATATAGTTTGATAACTGACTCCAAAATAACGTTTGGCTTCCAGAATCCAGCTGCTCAGATTAAGGAGACCTCTGGAATTAGCAATTTTAATAAAACGTTCCAATTCCTCTCGAGGAACTAAAAACGCACCGGCAAAGGCATCAGCGTAAATTTCTCTGGAATCCTTAGACCGCCCTTTACCAGTTTCATTATAATCAATAGAAAAATCATCGCGGTGTGCGATCAGATGAGCTAGCTCATGAAAAATGGAAAATCTCTGGCGCTCGATGGTAATGGCACTATTAGTATTAATAATCATCCCATATTGGTTAGAACCATTCCTCTTACCGGTTAATGCGAAAAGATCATTATCGCCTAAATCAGCGCCCTGGATAAAAATACCAAGGTCACTAATCAGACTAACGGGGTCTTTAATCGGAACGCTTCCCAAATTCCATTCGGCGCGGGTAGCAATTGCATGTTGTTCGCCATTGTATCGGGGATCATGGCTTCCATCATATTTAAGATCAGGTAATTCTCGCATAATGATAGGTTCACTAGTCCGACTTTTTTCGCAAGCCGAATACCAATTGGCAAACTGTTGGGTAATTTGGGAGGTAATATAATGGACATTATGCATACGCAACATAAAGGCAAATTCAGCCGGTTTTTCTGGCTCAAGAGCCTCTAAAATATCTTTCGGATTGATCTGGCAAATGCGTATATATCCCATCAATTGATCGAGATTAATGACCTGTCGTCCGGTCTCGATGCGAGCTATTGTATCCCGGGAACAGTCCATTTGTAGGGCTAAATCATTTTGTGTTAGGTGCGCTTTTTCGCGCCCCTGACGCAGGATGCTAATTAGGCGTTGCATTTTCTTTTACTCCTTTTTCATTGCTGTCACAATTTAAAGCAATACTTTATTGTATGCAAGAATATTGTGCGATAAACACACATATATTTTATTTTTCTTGCAAATAACGAAATAAATAAATATATTAAGTGCCGTCGTTTGATAATTGTTTTTTGACATTATCGAAAAAGTAAAAACAAGCCCGAGGGTAATTTAACCCAAAGTTTCTGGTTTTTCCGGCTGTTTTTAACAGGAACAAATTAGGAAGGAGGTGAAAAACATGGCGAAATTGATACTCCCAAGGCCTGCGCTGCTTATTGCGCAATTGCAGATGATGTCTGCGGCATTAGCGAAATATGCCGAGACTTATGTTCCGGTGAGTCCGTCGAAAGCCGAGCTCGACGCCTGTGTTACGGAACTGACTAATGCATTACAAAATCAGGTACAAGCGGCTGGTATCGCTGAAAAAGCAACCAAGGACTTGTATGCCGTACGAGATCGGTCAGTTGACCTTTTGCGTCGTATGCGGGATGCGCTTTATGCCCATTTCGGTAAATACGACCCACGATTGGTTGAGTTCGGGCTCGATACTATGAAGCAACGCAAGCCGAAAAATGGAAATGGTTCAGATGAAACTGAAAATATTCAGTAACAGCTGAACCATTCCTCGTCGGTGAAACCTCCCGGAGCTCCAGCTCTGGGAGGTTTTGCTTTTTATACTAAATAAGCTAAAATATCAAAAATCAACTTTGCTTTGAATATATTAGTTATTTAATTTTTAGTCAATAGGAGAAAATAATATTATTCTTGGTTCTAAATAAAAAAAGATCGCGACTATAGCAACGCCTAGTTCAGATAAGTATTCTACACTTTACATTATGATAAACAGCCCTGGCATTGTTAATTTTAACCAATTGGCAAAACATTTTACTCACCTATTAATCTTTACAAACCATTTGGCCATTTTGTTTGACCGGTTAAATGTTTGGCCACTTTATTAGCCGGTAAAAATGTTTTACCAAATCGTTTGACAACTTTATTTGACCGTTAAAATGTTTGGCCAAATGACTTAAATGTTTTGTTAATTGGGTTTTAATGAATAAATATTAAGAGGAGAAAGAGAGAATCGAGGGAAGTAATTTTGAATAGTCGGAAAAAAGAAGGGTTTGCGAATTTTACGGGATGGGGATTGCCATTCCTGCCTGTCCTGCGAACGCAGGCAGATTGCTAGTCAAATTTCACAGAGGTAAACCAATGATTAATCTGTCCTTGTGTCTTGGTGTCTTAGAGGTGAATAAACTTTATCTGTTCTTTTTTCTTTGCTGAAAAAAGAACCAAAAAAAGCAACGGCTGAAGAACACCTCACGGGGGTTCGCTCAGTCCCATCGAATGGAATTTAAGGCGCAAAAATTATCGCAATCACATATTGTTAATGACATAGGCAATAGTGATCAATATTATTAAAAATTTTCCGAAAGCGCTGAAAATTCCATTTTTTTCGCTGGGACTTCGCTCCCCAGCCGGAGATGTTCTTAAGGCCGTAATATTTGCTTTGGTCATTGGAACCGCTATCCTTTATGGTCACTACGAGCTCTGTTAGATAGCTCAGCATCTAACAGGACGAGCGGAAATGCAGTCGAAGCATGGTAATCTGTAATGTTACTACGAATAGACTCTGAATGGTCGGTAAAGGAAGGGTCTGGGAATTTTACGGGATGGGGATTGCCACGTCGCTACGTTCCTCGCAATGACATGTATATCTGTCATTACGAGTGGATCTGACAGCCCGCAACTGGCGAGAGCAGGCTGGGACGCAGGCGAAGCGCGGCAATCTGTAAGGGCATTACGAAAAAATCTCTAATGGTCAGTAAAAGGAAAGGTTTGCGAGACCACGGGATAGGGATTGCCACGTCGCTACGCTCCTCGCAATGACATATTACAACAGTGTTTATCATTCATAATCTAAATCATCTGATAAGTCTTTCCATTCCGGATTATTTCTATTTATTAAATCCAACTTCTTCTGTCTGGATCCTGATTTGATCTGCTTTTCTCTCCTCAATGCATCCCATACATAATCATAAACTTCGGCATATACGAGTTTACTGACATTATATTTCTGGGTAAATCCTTTTACTAATTTATTTTTGTGCTGGTAGGTCCTTACTTTCAAATTGTTCGTAACTCCTGTATATAGTACAGTATCGTTTTTATTAGTCATTATATAAACGTAGTAATGTTTTTGCATTATTGGCTAATATTAAAGACTGGGATTAGAATTGCTTCTCTCGGCGGCGGGATCACTCGCTCCGGAAGGAAATTCCGCCGGAGCGGAATCAATGCCACTTTCCCTCACTATCTTTACGATGAAGTGAGCGAAGTGAACGACAGAATGAAGAGGTATAACTGTCTGAATCACTTATAAATATCTTTTCTATGCCCAATCCTCAATATTACTATCGTATTATTGTCAATATCAAATATTACCCGGTAATCTCCTATTCTGAATCTATAAGTACCAATTTTGGGATTTGCTAGTTTCCTGGCATACTTTAAAGGTTCATTACTATATTCTTTTAACCTAGTAGCAATTCTCTCCTGATTATCTTTATCAATATTTTTCAAATCCCTCAATGCTCTTTGAGTAAGTACCACCCTAAACATCAATGACGTCCTCGAGGTTTTTCACTCTCCCTTGCTTATAATCATTCCTTGCTTCTCTAATTGAATTTATATATTTATCACTCGAAAGAGCGAGTAGGTCTTCGATGATATCCTCCATCGTCTCCTTTATTGTGTTCGATATTAAGGACTGAAACTCGTCAATTGATAAATCTCGAACTTTAGTATCCATACTCAATACCTCCTAACTGTAAAATTGTGAAAAAATAATTTTAAATCCAAAATTTTTTTACAAAAAGCAGATCAAAGCAATCATGGTTTAGTAACTAACGGGAAATATTCAGTTTTAGAATTTTTTATGGGGTGAATCATGCCTTTCAAAAATGTTGAATTATGAATGGACAATGAGGGGAGGTTTGCGAATTTTACGGGATGATGATTGCCATTCCTGCCTGTCCTGCGAACGCAGGCAGATTGCTAGTCAAATTTCACAGAGGTAAACCAATGATTAATCTTTGTGTCTTGGTGTCTTAGAGGTGAATAAAATTTATCTGTTCTTTTTTCTTTGCTGAAAAAAGAACCAAAAAAAGCAACGGCTAAAGAACACCTAAAGGAATAAAATTCCAAACACCAAATCACAAATCCCAAACTATTTCAGAGAGATTTATATGAAATTTGCAGATTATTATTTGTTATTTATTTTTTAAACGCTGATAGATTATGAATATTTATGTCATATTTTATTAAAACTTCGTGTCTTTGTGTCTTAGTGGTTAAATGTCTATTAAAGCGCTGAAAATTCCATTTTTTTCCGCTGGGACTTCGCTCCCCAGCCGGAGATGTTCTTAAGGCCGTAATATTTTGCTTTGGTTATTGGAACCGCTATCCTTTATTGTCATTACGAGTCCTGTTAGATGCTAAGCTATCTAACAGGACGAGCGGAAATGTAGTCGAAGCGCGGCAATCCGTAAGGGCATTAGGAAAAAATCTCTAATGGTCAGTAAAAGGAAAGGTTTGCGAGACCACGGGATAGGGATTGCCACGTCGCTACGCTCCTCGCAATGACATATTACAACAGTGTTTATCATTCATAATCTAAATCATCTG